>JACCDW010417235.1_pt1 | contig 26727 bp, 22 predicted proteins | sample 7449781 | NCBI WGS metagenome assembly JACCDW01 (sample SAMN15323449, study PRJNA562643) | freshwater metagenome | isolation source: river surface water | place: USA:Blue River Watershed | collected 2017-08-18
CGGCTTCCTGCTCAAGGGAGAGATCGAAGGCCTGATCGGGGGCCTTCTTGGGATCGGCGTTTTCCCGGTCGATCTTGTTGAGGACCACAATGGGTTTTGCGCCGACGGCCAAGGCTTTGCGCAGCACAAACTTGGTTTGGGCCTGAGGCCCCTCGGCGGCATCCACGACCAGGAGGACCCCGTCGATCATGCGGAGGATCCGCTCGACCTCGCCGCCGAAGTCGGCGTGGCCGGGGGTGTCCACGATGTTGACCCGGGTCCCCTCGTATTCAAAAGCGGCGTTCTTGGCCCGGATGGTGATGCCGCGTTCCCGCTCGAGGTCCATGGAATCCATCATTCTTTCGGCGACAACCTGGTTTGACCGAAAGGTGCCGGCTTGGCGCAGGAGTTGGTCCACCAGGGTGGTCTTCCCGTGGTCCACGTGCGCGATGATCGCAATATTTCTGAGTTTCAGGTTCGCCATAAAAATCCCAAACTAGCAGGTATCCGGGCCGGGGCGAGACCGGATTTGGGAATTTCGGCGGTTCCCCGCCCCAAGGAAAGGGGGCATAGTTCACCCCTATGAAATCCACCCGTTACCTGATCGTGTTTGCTGCCCTGGCTGCCATTGCCGGGCTCATGTGGCTCTACAAAGGAAAGGACTGGCTGATCCGGGATGCGATCGTCAGTGCCACGGAAAAAGCCACCGGGGTCAATGTGCACCTGGGGAGCATCCGGGTGGAGCTGACCAAGGGGGATGGGCAGTTGAAGGATTTTCGCTTGGGGAACCCCAAGGGATTTAGCCGGGACGAGTTGCTGGCGATCGGCAAAGGGACGGTGGACTTGGACCTCAAGTCGATTACCGGACCGTTGATCCGTGTGCAAAAAGTGGACCTCAACGACGTCGCCATCCTGTTTGAGGGAAGCGGCAAGAGAAACAACATGAACGCCTTGAAAGCCCAGGTGAATGAGCGGGCTTCGCGACCCCAGAAGGGTAAGGCCGATCAAGGGACAAAAATCCGGATCGCTTCCCTCGTGATGAATAATGTGAAGCTGGATGTGCGGATGTCGGGAATCGCGAAAATGGGAAATTTGAACCTGGGGACGATTCGGATGAGCAACTTGGGAGGAGCCAACGGGGCCTCCGCTTCGGAAATCGCCGCCCAGATCTCCAACGAGATCAGTTCCCGGGCCACCACCGCGGTGATCCAGAACATGGCGCAACTGGCCGGGCAAATGGGCCAGGACGTGACGAAGATGGCGGAAGGTTTTGGGATGGAAGTTCCCGGCGTGGTCCAGGAAGCGGCCGGATTTTTCCAAAACCTTTTCAAATAAGAATCCGTTCTGCGGAATGATCCAGCCGGAGGGTTCGCTCGGTTGGGCGTGCGTGCGGGGATTGGCCCGTGGGGCTAGTCGGCTGGTTCTGGTCGATGCCGGGATGGGGGGACGAAAGATCAAGGCCGGGGTTTTGCTGGGGGCAGGCTTGGCCCTGGCCCGGCGGCTCAAGAGGGAGGTGCCGGAGGAGCGGGTTGGGATCCTCCTTCCCCCGGGGGCAGGGGGAACCATTGCCAATCTGGGTTGTGTTTTGGCGGGCAAGACCCCGGTGAATCTGAACTTCACGTCAGGTCGACTGGCGGCGGAGTCAGCCGTGCGGCAGTCCGGGCTACGGACGGTGATCACCGCCCGGGCGATGGAGGAAAAAGTGGGGGAACATTTTCCCCGAACGGAGCACAAGCTGGATCTGGCGGTTTTGCTCAAGGAGGAGAAAAAAGCGGCGATTTTCTGGTCCCTCATGGTCGTGGCGTTACCGGCCGGGGTTTTGGCGCAGGCGGCGGGCGTACCAAGGGAAGGTGGGGGTCGGGAAGCGGGGCTGCTTTTCACGAGTGGCAGCACGGGTGAGCCCAAGGGGGTGGTGCTCACGCACCGGAATCTTTTGGCTAACCTGGCGCAGATTGAGGGCGTTCTGGGGGATCTGAGAATTCAATCGCTCCTTGGGTGTCTGCCGTTGTTTCACAGTTTTGGTTTCACCGTGACCCTCTGGTGGCCGCTGACGGGCGGACCGAGGGTGGTGACGTATCCCAGTCCCCTGGATCCGCATGCGTTGGGGGAGGTGATTCATCACCATCAGGTGGAGCTGGTCGTCACCACGCCGACCTTTTTGCGGACGTTGATGCGCCGGGCGGGGAAGGAGAAGCTGGGAGGATTGCGGATGGTGGTAACGGGGGCAGAGAAGCTGCCGGGGTCGCTGCGGGAGGAGTTTGAGGAGAAAATTGGCGTAAAGGTTTATGAAGGGTACGGGATGACAGAGGCATCGCCGGTGGTTTCCGTCAATGTGCCGGGGGCGGAGCGGTCGGGATCGGTCGGGAAACCGCTGGGCGGGATCGAGGTGCGGACGGTGGACGAGATTAGCCGCCAGGTGTTGCCGCGGGGTGAAGCCGGGATTTTGGAGTTCAAGGGGGCGAATGTCTTCCCGGGGTATCTTGGTCGGCCTGATCTGACGGAAAAGGTGCTGCAGGAGAGCTGGTATCACTCCGCGGATTACGGGCGATTGGATGAGGAAGGTTTTCTTTTCATTGAGGGCCGGCGGGCGAGGTTCTCCAAGATCGGTGGGGAGATGGTACCGCATGGGCTCGTGGAGGAGCACCTGGCGGCGTGGTGTAAAAAGCAGGGGCAGGGCGGTGAGGGGGGGCTCGAGGTGATGGTGACCGCGGTGGAGGATGAGAAGAAAGGGGAGTCCTTGGTGGTCTTGCATTGCGTGGACCTCAATCCGATGGAAGCGGAGAAGGCTTTGCGGGAAGCGGAGTTGCCCAATCTTTGGATTCCGAAAAAGTTCAAGCGGGTGGAGAAGATACCGCTGTTGGCGAGCGGAAAGCTGGATCTGGCGGCGGCCCGGAAATTGGCGCAGAATTAGGACTGTCAGGCGCTGTTAGCTCAATTGGATAGAGCATCTGACTTCGGATCAGAAGGTTAGAGGTTCAAGTCCTCTACGGCGCAGTCATACTCCCCGCCTTTCGGGGGATATTTTTCCGATTTTCTTTCGATATTTTGCCCAATGTCGAAAGGTAGATTTTAGCGGGTTTTTTGGAACATCAGACTGGAGAAGAAGGGTAGGAGTGAGGAGAGATGCCAAGCCAGGGATTGGCCCAAAGGGTGAAGGACGGCTTGCTGGAGCCCCTCCGCCCAGCGCAGGCGGGAGGCAAAAGCACGATCGAGATGGTCGGCAATCTGCGAAGTGCAGTTTGACCAGTCCAGATCCCCGGATGACCAGGCGGCCAACGGCTCCGCCGCTCCCCAGGCACCTTCCACCGCCATCGACATGCCATTTCCCGTCAAAGGCGGAATCATGGTCAGGGCATCCCCCACCCGCACGCCCTCCTGTTCGGCGGCCCGGCGGGGGGCTAAAGCCAGAGCGGAAACGGCAGAGAAGGAGGCCTCATCCCAGCGGACTCCGTGCAGTCTCGTCGCAAGGGCGGAGCCAGGTGCGCCAGCCAACCAGTGGCGCCAATCGCGAGCCAACTCCGGCACCGGTTCCCGGGTGCGGAAAAGTCCGCACACATTGGTGCGGTTTTCCTCCACCGCACAGAGTCCCACGTAGCCGTGTGGAGTCAGATGCATTTCGAGACCGGAGTCGATCGAGACATCCCAAGCGTGGGCCTTGAGTCCGATCCAGCGCCAGCCTTGCTCCTGGACTGCTGGGCGGCGACCCGTGGCCAGCACTCGCCCCTCGGCCTTTTCTGAGGTTCGCCGGGACTGCAAATGGAGTTGCCCCCCACAAGATGAGAATTCCCGGGCCAAGAGGGCATCGAGCCGGTGCCGGGAGAGGCATAGAGCGGGTTGGGGAAGGGGTCGGGAGGGCAGGGAATCGGCTCCGCGGTACATGCGTAAATCGAGTGAGCGGCGCGCTCCGGATGCCGAGAGTTTCTCGGGTGAGACAAGAGAGCCGAGAAGCTCAGGTCCACGGCCGCTTAAATACTCCCCGCAAACGCGATGCCGGGGATAGGTGCCGGCCTCGAAAAGGTTCACCGGAACACCCTTTTGGCGGAGACAAAGTCCCAGGGTGAGACCGGCCAGACCCCCGCCAACAATCTCGACCGTCTTCATGCTTCAAGCCTGGCGCAAAAAAAGTGGGTGAAAGGTCCGTGGGCTTGTTCCTGCAGTTTCCACGGGCCGGAAGACGGCCAAAGCGTGGAGAGTTCTCGCCGGGTAAAGCCAGCTTCCACGCTGACGCGGGCATCATGCCGGGTGACGGGATGGCAGCCCAGGAGGCCAAGACCGTGAGCACCCCAGCGGGAGATCCAGTTCCTCTGTGGTTCGGCCGCGGCAAAAAGAGTTGTTTTGGTGGCGATTGTGGAAAAAAGAGTGCGAAGCTCCGCGTCTCCAAAGTGATGGAGGAAAAGGTTGGTGATCACGGCATCCAGCGGAGGGCTCTCCTCAAGCCAAGCAGGTAATTCCGCTGGCACCACGGTTGGTAACCAGTTGTTTCGCCGGAGTTGCGCTAGGGTGGCCTCCGGCACACAGGGTTGACGGTCGACAAAATAGATCCGGGCTCCCTGCCCGCCACGGGGGTAGGAGCGCAAAAGCACCTGAAGAAGGAGGAAGCCGTCGCCCGCCCCTAGATCGGCCAAGGAAGCGGGGGGGCGGACAGGAAAGTTCTCGGAAAACCATCGGGTCCAAAGTGAAACTTGTCCCAGAAGCGGATGGAGGCGCTGGAGATCCCGCCGGCTGGCCTGCGCAGCAGGATCGGAGGCGGGGAGGTTATCGAGAAGTTCGGGTGAAAGGTGCCGGGCTTTCAACGCCGCACCTCGAGAAAGGCTCCAAAACTGGAAAAACCGGCGCCAAAGGAGGCGAGCCACCAGAGGCCGTCCGGCACGCCATTTTGCAGGGCGGCCTCGAGAGCGAAGAGACAGGAAGGGCTGCTCATGTTGCCGTGATGCCGGAGGACCGAGGAGCTGGGTTCGGTATGTTTTTCCGTCAGGCCAAACTCCCGCCGAAGGGCGCGCAGGACTTCACGACCGCCGGCGTGCCAGATCCATCCGGTTACCTCCTCGGGTTTGCGCCGGTGGAGATCGCAGGCGCGATCGAACACCGTGCGGGCATGTTGGGCGGAAAGGGAGGGAACTTCCGCCGAGAGAAGATTCCGCAGAAGCCCACGGCGGTGGTCGAAGCGAAGATGTTCACGGTGCTCCGGAGCCGAGTGGCGGGCCGACCCGGTCCAGCAAACGGCAGGTCCCGCTGGGGGAGCTTGGGAGCCAAGCAGCACGGCAGCGGCACCGTCACCAAAGAGGCAGGCGCTGATGAGGACGCCGGGGTCGTCATCCAGATAAGAGGCGGCCGTACAAATTTCCACACTGGCCACCAGAATATGGCGGGCCCTGCCCGATTGAATCAGAGCGGCCGCTTGATCCAAGGCTGGGAGAGCGGCGCCACACCCTTGCCCCACCAGGTCCAGAAGGGTGGCCGAAGGGGAGAGGCCCAAGCTCTCGGCCACATAACTGGAGAGGCCGGGGCAGAGGTATCCGGTACAAGTGGTGATGAGTAGCGCGTCGACCTTGTCCGGGGTGAGCCCGGCCTTCGTCAAGGCTTGGTGGCCAGCACGGGTGGCAAGCGCGGGAGCGTGCTGCCGGAAACGGGCCATCATGGCATCAGGCTGGAAGACAAAAGCTTCCCGAACCTCTTTCAAGGCAAGATGCCTCCGTTCGATGCCGTTTTTCCCGGAAAGCACTTTGCGCAGAAGGTTTTTGGATTTTTCGGTTAAGCCGGCAAAGGTTTCATCCGTCTCCAGGGTTTGCAGGACTTCGGATTGGGCGAAGGAGCGGTCGGGCACCGCGAGGCCGATGGAGTGGAAGTACATGGTTCGTTTACGTTTAGATTTACGTTTAAGAAAGGCTACAGGTTACAGGCTGTAGGCTAGAGGTAGATTCCGGATTTCGCTGATGAATCAGAGGAGTTTGCGGAGTTGAGGGAGGGTGCGGGTATTGACGAGGTCTTCGGACCGGAGCCAGCCCTTGCGCGCGACGGTGACCCCGAGATCGAGAAAATGAAGGTGGCCGGTTTGATGAGCATCGGGGTTGAGGCAACAGAGAACACCGAGATCGCGGGCACGGTGCCACCAGCGCCAGTCGAGATCGAGGCGCCACGGGTTGCAGTTTAATTCGATCCAAGTTTCCGTGGCGGCGGCGGCTTCCAACACCTTGGGAAGGTTCACGGGATAAGGTTCCCGTTCCAAGAGCAGCCGGCCCGTGGGATGGCCGAGGCAGGTCACATGGGGATTTTCCATGGCGCGAATCAGGCGGGCGGTGTTGTCCTTTTCGTCTGAACTAAAGCCGGCGTGGATGGAGACAATGACGTAATCGAGTTCCGCCAAGACCGCATCGGGGAAATCGAGCTTCCCACCTTTGAGGATATCGCACTCCGTGCCGGCGAGGAGTGTGCAGGCCGGCTTGGTTTTATTGTAGGCGCGGATGGCTTCGATTTGTGCCAGCAGCCTCGTTTCATCAAGGCCGTGGGCCTGGAACGAGGAGCGGGAATGGTCGGCGATGCCGAGCCATTCCAGCCCGAGTTTGGCGGCCGCTTCCGCCATGGCTTCCAAGGTATCCTGGCCATCGCTGGCGCCCGTGTGGTTGTGCAGGCAGCCGCGGATTTCCTCGCGGGTGACAAGTTTGGGCAACTTCTTCTTTTCGGCAGCGGCGATTTCCCCCTGATCTTCCCGAATCTCCGGGGGCATGTATTCCAGCCCGAGGGCCCGATGAAGATCCTTCTCCTCCTTTAAGGGTAGGGCTTTTTTGGACCCCTCTTGAAAGAGGCCCCATTCACTGAGGTGAAGTCCCCGTTCGATGGCGCGCTGACGCATGGCGATGTTGTGCTCCTTGCATCCGGTAAAGTGGGCCAGGGCGGTGGCCCAAGCCTCGGCGGGAACGACCCGCAGATCGCAGGGCAAGCCGCCGGAAAGAATCACGCTCGATTTGGTTTCACCGTGAGCTACGACCTTTTCCACTTGGGGTGCGGAGGTAAAAGCCTGCATGACTTCTTTGGGGCGTGAGGAGGTTGCGATGAGGTCCAAGTCCTTAACGACTTCCTTGCCGCGGCGAAGGCTGCCACCAATCTCGGCTTTTTTCACCGCCGGGCATTTTTTTAGATAAGCCAAGAGAGCTTGGGCGGCGGGCAGGGCGTCCCCCAATCGGTGGAGCTTTCCGTAGGCGGCGCGACGAGCCATGGCTTCCAGAAGGTTGGCGGCGGTTTTCTCGCCGAAACCTTCGAGGGCGGCAAGGCGACCGTCGCGACAGGCTTCTGTCAGAGCCTCGCGGGACTCGATCTTTAATTTGTCCCGAAGCACCTTGAGTTTTTTGGGGCCCAGCCCGGGAAGGTCCAAAAGCGCCAGGAGTCCTGCGGGAATCGAGTCCCGGAGCTTTTCGAGATAGGGCAGCTTCCCGGTGGTCACCAGGGTGGTGATTTTTTCCCGAAGGGCTTCGCCGATGCCGGGCAGTTCTCCGAGTTTGTCGGAGCGCACCAGTTCGGCGAGGTCGGCCGGAGCCGTTTCCAGCGTGCGGGCGGCGGCGTGGTAGGCCCGGCATTTAAAGGGATTCTCCCCTTGCAACTCAAGGATCGTGCCGATCTCCCGAAGAGCCGAAGCGGCCTCATCTTTGGTCATGCCCGAAAGATAAGGCTTTTTCCTCATCCACGGGAGACCAAAGGCAGGGTTCCAGTTGCCCGCCTCACCCAGAAGGGCGATGCTTTCGATGTCCGAACATGAGCGCCACGTTCAATGACTATGTGCTGACGACCAGCCTCGAGCAGGGTTGGGTAACCCCCGAGCAGGTCGAGCAGGTCCGGGTTGTTCTGGCGGCGAATCCGGCGGTGGCGGCCCTGGATCTGATGGAGGAGCAGCAGCTTCTTCCGGCAGAGCATGTGAAGACCCTGCGGGACCTGATTGGCCAGGCGGGGGAAGATTCGGAGCAGGATCCCAGCGTGGTGCGCGCCTACCTGGAGGCCGCGGTGCAGATGGGGGCCAGTGATCTGCACCTGGGCCCGGACGCTCCGGCTTTGGTGCGGGTGCATGGGCAACTGGCTCCCTTGGAAGGGCCAAGTGCGCGGATTCTGAACAAAACGGAAACCGAGCAGTTGGCCCGTTCGTTTTTGACGCCAAAGCAGACGGCCAGGGTCGAGGAGTACGGCTCGGTGGATTACTGTTATGATGCTCCCGGCCTTTCCCGCTTCCGCACGAGCGTGGTCCGCCAGCGGCGGGGTTGGGAATCAGTGTTTCGGGTGATTTCCTCAAAAATCCGCACGATGGACGAGCTGGGGCTTCCCCCCGTTTTGAAAACCCTCACGCGTTACCATAACGGACTCGTCCTAGTGACCGGAGCGGTGGGGAGCGGAAAGTCGACCACGCTGGCTGCGATGGTGGACCACATTAACAAGGAACGGAAAGATCACATCATCACCTTGGAAGATCCGATCGAATACGTGTTTACCCCGGCGGGATGCCAGGTCTCCCAGCGGGAGATCGGAACCAACTCCCAAAGTTTCTCGAGTGCCCTGCGGGCGTCCCTGCGAGAGGATCCGGATGTTATCATGGTGGGGGAGATGCGAGATCTGGAGACAATCTCCCTGGCGATCACGGCTTCGGAGACAGGCCACTTGGTGCTGGGGACGCTGCACACGAGCACGGCGGCGCGGACATTGGACCGTCTCCTGGATGTGTTTCCGATCGATCAGCAGGCCCAGATTCGCACGATGGTTAGTGAATCCCTTCGCGGCATCGTCTGCCAGCAGCTCATTCCCCGGAAAGATGGCCATGGACGGGCCTTGGCGCTGGAGGTTCTGGTGAACAACCCGGCGGTGGGAAACCTGATCCGGGAAGCGAAGACCTTCATGCTTCCCGGGGTGATGCAGACGGGCAAGAAACTGGGAATGCGGTTGATGGATGACAGTTTGCAGGAGTTGCTCAACCAGGACCTGATCACTCCGGAGGAGGCTTACCGGAGAGCGGAAAACAAAAAAGCTTTCGCCGCGGCCTTTGCCGGACAGCTCTGATGAACCATCCGATCGACGAACTTTTTGGCGTGCTGGTGGAGCGGGGGGGCAGTGACCTGCATTTGCTGGAGGGACAACCTCCCAAAATCCGGCGGCACGGCGAGGTCATGCCCGTGCGGGACGAACCGCTGACTCACGAGGAGATGGTGCGGTTGTTGCAACCGATCTGTTCCCCGCCGGCCTGGAAAAAATTTCTGGAGAGCGGGGATCTGGACTTTGCCTATGAGATGGATGAGGCCAACCGGTTCCGCTGCAACTTTTACAAGCAACTGCATGGCTTGGGGGCGGTCTTCCGGATCATTCCCACAAAAATCAAAACCCTTAAGGAGCTTGGCGTGCCGCCCGTGATTGAGGGTTTTGGGGATTTTAAGTCCGGGCTCGTGCTGGTGACGGGGCCGACCGGTTCCGGGAAGTCCACAACCTTGGCGGCGGTGGTGGATTCCATTAACACCAAATACTCCCGTCACATTGTGACGATTGAGGAGCCGATTGAATTTGTGCATCCCAATAAAAAGTCGGTTATCACCCAGAGGGAAGTGCCCAATGAAACGCCAAGTTTCGCCACCGGCCTGAAAGCCGCGTTGCGGGAGGATGCGGATGTGGTCTTGGTGGGTGAAATGCGGGACCTGGAAACGATTGCTTTGGCCCTGACGGCGGCAGAGACGGGGTTGCTGGTTTTCGGGACGCTGCACACCAACAACGCCCGCAAAACGGTGGACCGTATCATCGACGCTTTTCCCAGCGACCAGCAGGAACAGATCCGGACCATGTTGGCCAACTCCTTGCGGGCGGTTTGTGCCCAGTTGCTTCTCAAGCGGTCGGACGGGGGTGGCCGGTTGGCGGTGAATGAAATTCTCATTTCGAACAATGCCGTCGCCGCGATTATTCGGGAGGGGGCCACGATGAAGCTGAATGACGTGCTCAAGACCGGAAAAGCCGAAGGGATGCAGTTGATGGATGACGCCATTGCCGGCCATCTGGAGGCCAAAAGAATTTCGCCGATGGAGGCCTACATGAAGGCAATCGACAAGCTGCGGTTTCAAGAGCTCTTACCTAGAGATGCGGGGATCGGATGAGCTGCGAGCGAACTGTGCCCGAGGCTTTGACCCGGGCTACCCAACGTTGCCGGGGCCAGCGGGAGATGAGCGCCCTCGAGGCAGAGGATTTGGCCACGGGACTGGCCGATCCGAGTGTAGCGGACAGCGCTAAAGTAGATTTCTTGTTGGCTTGGGCGGCCAAAGGGGAGACAGCCAGCGAACTGGCGGGATTGGCCCGGGCTTTTTTGGGGAAAGCCAAGCCGGCTGGGTTGGCGGGACGATGGGGGGGGCACCCATTAGCAGACACCTGTGGGACGGGGGGTGGAGGTCGTCCGATCGTTAACATCTCCACGGCGGCAGCCATGGTGGCGGCGGCGGCGGGTGTGCCGGTGGCCAAGCATGGTAACCGCGGGGTGACCCGGCCGAGCGGAAGTGCGGATGCTCTGACCGTCCTGGGGGTGGCGGCGGCACGGGATGCCGGGGAATTGGCCGATTGTTTGGGGCAGGTCGGTTGTGCTTTTCTTTTCGCCCCAAATTTTCATCCGGCCTTTGCCGGGGTAGCGGGAGCCCGCAAGACGTTGGCCGTCCAGGGCAAGCGGACCGCGTTTCACCTGCTGGGTCCGCTGGTCAATCCGACCCGGCCGGAAGTGCGGATGATCGGGGTCTTTCGGGAAGAAGACATGGAGAAGTTGGCGGGGGCCCTGGAGCGACTGGGGTGCCCGGCCTTTGCCGTTATTTTTGGAGAGGATGAAAAAGGTGCGCCCTTGGGGGAATTATCCCCGCTGGGTAGGAGCCGGTTGAGGGGGAGTCTGCATGGAAAAGCCTTTGATCTGACAGAGGATCGGTCCGCGGCCGCGCGGGGTGTTTCCCAGGACCTGGAGGCGGGGGATGCCAAGCAAAGTGCCGCCAAAATCACCGATGTGTTGGAAGGAGCGGGCCTGCCGGCGGTGCGGGATGCGGTCGTATGGAACGCCGGGGTGATCCTGTGGCTATCCGGTCAAGCGAAGGACTGGGCGGAGGGAAGAAAGAAAGCCGACGATACCATCACCCAAGGCGCGGCGAGGGCGTTGTTGGAGCGTTGGAAAACGTGGAGCCAGGGGAAGTTGGTTTAAGATAAAGATTGGGATTCCGGGAGCGGTGAGTTCGGATCTTTAGGCCGATTCGTTCAGAAAAGGGTTCGAAGATTTTTCGCGGCCAACGGTGGTGGCGGGGCCGTGACCGGGGTAGACCACCGTGTTTTCAGGCAGGGTAAGAATTTTTTTATGAATACCGGAAAGGAGCTGGTCCCGGTCACCCCCGGGCAGATCCCAACGGCCGACCCCATCGGCAAAGAGGACGTCCCCGCCGAAGAGCTGACCCGAATTGGGAAGGTACAGGCAGAGGCTGCCGGGGCAGTGGCCGGGCACGAGCAGTAGCTTGGCTTGGCTCCAAGCGGCTGGAATGGGGCCGGACTCATCCAAAAGTTGGGTGGCGCGGACAGGGCGGAGACGTTGCGGGAGACCAAATGCGAGCATGGCATCGGGTTCCAGACAAAGGAAGGCAGTGTCAGGATGGTAGTAGACGGGGCAACCAGCCCAGTCGGCGAGATCGGCGGCGTCCCAGATGTGGTCCCAGTGACCGTGGGTGAGGAGGAGGGAATCCGGTTTGAGCTTTTTCTTTTTCAGAAAGTCGAGAAAGCCTTCGGGTGCGTCGATGGCGAGACGGTGGCCGCCAAGATCAACCAAGTAGGCGTTGGTGGCGGCCAGGCCACCGGTGTAGGTCGAAGGTTCAGACATCGTTCCTCATTCTTAAAGCGGTTCGCATATGTTTACGATTACGTTTACGAAACCGTAAAGCGGCTGTCTTGGGCGGAGAGGCTGAGTTGGAGCGGGAAGGAGAAAGCGTTAGGATTGCGGGAATGAAGCCTCTTTGGATGGTAGCTGTGCTGACCGTGTTCACGGGAGGGGTGTGGGCGGAGGAGAAGCCCAAGGAAGAAAAGAAAGATGAGCCCGCGGGTTTAAGTGCGGAGGAGAATCTGAAGCTGGGGCGGGGGATGGCTTTTCAGGCTTTTGCCGCGGAACAACAAGAAGCCTGGAGGGCGGCCAAGGACCTTTATACCGCGGCGCTGGAAAAAGCGCCGGAGATTCCCTGGATCAGGCTGCGGCGCGGGTTTTGCTTGGTGAAGCTTGAGGATCTGGAGGCGGCCCGGCTGGATTTTGAAAAAGCCGTTTCGCAGGGGATTTCGCAAGACAAGAACGATGCGATCAACGATCTGCAGAGTCTGATCACCTTACGGTCCAAGGCCGGCCCGATGGCGGAGTTTCGGGATCCCAAAGCGGCGATTGCCCTCTCCATTCGTCTGGTGGATCTGGATCGCAACACGGACAACATTCTCTTGGAGGCAGCCTGTTTGGCGGAGTCTGATCAGTATATGCGAGCACAGGAGCTGCTGGTGGGGCGGTTGCGGGAAGTGGAGGGCGCGGAGGAAAAGGTGCGGCTCAAGGAGGCTATCGAGACGTTCCGACGGCAGAGCAAATTCGGACCCGCGCTGGAGGGGCTGGAGTTGGAAAAAGAAGGTAAGTTTTTGGAGGCGCTGGATCGCTACACGGCGGTGTTGGATCAGGCTCCCGACACGGCCTGGGTCTTGGTGCGACGCGCGCACTGTCTGGCCAAGACGGGAGATCCGGCCGGAGCGAAAGCAGATCTGCGGCGGGCGATGCGGCTGATTCCCGAGACCGCCACCGACCGGGTGATGCTGGCTTGGGCGAAAGCGACTTGTCCTTATCTCGAATATCGGGACGGAGCCGGGGCGGTAAGTCTGGCCAAGCGAGCGATCCAGGATGAGCCGCTGATCCAGACCTATGGAATTCTCGCCGCGGGCTACGCGGAGCTGGGGGATTTTCGTAAGGCCCAGGAGACGGTGATGCTGGCCCTAAGCAAGGGGCCGACTCCTGAGGAAAAGAAAATGCTCGAGGAAAAGCTGGCGCAGTTCCGCGAGAAAAAATCCCGCCGGGACGAGTGGGCCCCCCGGGTCGAGAGTTCCGACCCCGCCTAAGGTTTGGTCGCGCCAGTTTTTTCGGCTAGCACCCTTGGATGTCATGGAAGCGTATCGGGGGAATTCTGGCAGCCGTGTGGCTGGCGGGGTGCGGCAAGGGCGGAATGGATAAAAGTCCCCTGATCGACCGGGAAATCTTTTTCGGCAACCCGGCGCTGGCCAGCCCCCAGGTTTCGCCGGATGGGCGGCACGTGGCTTTTCTCAAGGAGCGACATGGCATTCTGAATCTGCACCTGGTGGCCTGGGGGCAACCGATTGAAAGTGCCCGACCTCTGACGGATGAGAAGGAACGTCCGCCGGCGGGATTTACGTGGACGAGGGATTCGAGGTTTTTGCTGATTTCGCAGGATTCGGGGGGGGATGAGAATTATCGGCTCCGCCGGTTGGATATGGCGGCACCGGCGGATGCCGCCACGGGGTTGCCGGCGGCGCAGGAGGTCCCGCTGCGGAAAGGGGCGCGGGCGATGGTCATGGCCCTGCCGAAGGCCCGACCCGGGGAAGCGCTCCTGTTGGTGAACGAAAGGGATGAAAAGTTTTTCGACGTGGAGAAATTGAACCTCGAGACTTTAGAAAAAACGCCCGTCTGGGAGAACCGGGAGGGGTGCGCTGATCTAATCGCGGATTTGGATGGAAAGATCCGCTTGGCGACGCGGATGACGGCGGACGGGGGCACCGAGCTTTTTCGGGTCAACGGCAAAAAACTCTCCCCACCCATTTTGACGGCGACCTGGCAGGAGGGGATGGGGGGCTTTCGTTTTCGCCCCGGAAATCAGACCGCCTATTTGGAGACGAATGTGGGAGAAGAGCACGATCTTTCCTACTTGGCGGAGATCGATCCGCAGACGGGAGAGCTGCAGAAGCTGGAGTCGGACCCCTTGGGGCGAGTAGACATATCGCGGGCCGCGTTTTCCGAAGTGACGGACGAACTGGTGGGGACGGTTTACCTCGATGACCGGAAGAGGAATTATTGGCGAGACGACGGATTTGCGGAGGATTTTCAGTATCTCCGTGGCCGGTTTCCGGGCCAAGAGGTGGGTTTGGCCGATATGTCGGGGGACGACCGGAAGTGGATGGTGCTGATCACGGCGGACACCGATCCAGGAACCTATTATTTCTTTCATCGGGACGGGAGGGATCTCGTGAAGTTCGGCGAACTTCGGCCGGATCTGCCCAAGGACCGGCTATCGCCCATGATGCCGATTCGTTACGCCTCTTCCGATGGTCTGGAAATTCCCGCTTATCTGACCCTGCCCAAGCACCGCGAAGGCATGAACCTGCCGCTTTTGGTGATGCCCCATGGGGGGCCTTGGGCGCGGGATTACTGGGGATACAACGGGAACGCCCAGTTTTTCGCTAATCGGGGGCTGGCGGTGCTGCAGCCCAATTTTCGGCAGTCGACCGGCTACGGGAAAAAGTTTTATGCGGCCGGGCGGCACCAGTGGGGGGAGAAAATGCAGGATGATCTGACCTGGGGGGTCAAACATCTGGTGGAAAAAGGGGTGGTCGATCCCAAGCGGGTGGCGATTTATGGTGGTAGTTACGGCGGGTATGCGGCTTTGGCGGGATTGGCCTTCACTCCCGATGTTTATGCGGCGGGGGCTTCCTTCGTTGGCCCTTCCAATCTTTTCACGCTGTTGAACTCGATCCCGCCGTACTGGGAATCCGTGCGAAGGCAGTTTGACTATTTTGTGGGGAATCCGGCGGAGGCGGTGGACCAGGAAAGGCTGAAGCGGCAATCCCCGTTGTTCTCAGTGGAGAAAATGAAGGCGCCTCTTTTGGTGGTGCAGGGCGCGAACGATCCCCGGGTGAAGAAGGCGGAGTCTGACCAGATTGTGGAGGCCTATCGGAAGCGGGGTTTGGCAGTGGAGTATTTGGTGGCGGAGGATGAGGGGCACGGGTTTGCCCGCCCCGATAACCGTTTGGCGGCGATGCTGGTTTTAGAGAGGTTCTTGCACCGGCACGTGGGAAGCGACCTGCAAAAAGAGGCTCCCGATTGGATGGAAAAGAAGGCCCAAGCTCTGGAAAAAGCCGGCACGGTGCAGGGCGGAGGCAAAAAGTAAAAAAATTCGGCCGGACCGTCGGGCCAGTTTGGTGGACAAATTCACAGGTGCTTTTTCAGAGGAGAAACGTCGGAATACCCTCAAGTTATTGACAGCAAACTTTCGCCGAAGGCGGTTTGGAATTGGTTGTTTTCGTGGCTGGATTAGAGATGATTCCAGTTCATTGAAAGAACAGAGTCTGGTGAGGGAGGCGAAAGCTTGCTCTCACTTGAAGGCTCTCAGGATAGCCCCAGGTAACTGGGGAAAGGTCGGAGCGACTTGACGGCTCTGGCCCCCAAGTTGGATCACAAGTCCATCCTGGGCATGTCTCACCGAATCCCGCGGCCGGGGTCGCACCCGGAAAGCATCGGGCGAGTTGACAGCCGAAAGGCACAACGAGCTCGGTGTCCGTAGAATGCGAATTAGGGGTTCGAGAGTTTGGCGGCGATAACTAAAGAAACCGCACGCTAATCCAGTCACGTTGGGAAGGCAGTTTCGGCCTTTCTGGCGAACACAGACGCTCCAAGAAAAGGGCGCTGGTTGCTGCTGTGAGAAACGTCAGGTGTCCGTGGTCAGCCTGAGTATGGGAGTGTGGAAAAGCTCCTGTCTCCAAGGTTCCCCCTGATGCGGGGGGAAAACGAAAGGGGCTGGTAGACGGATAGGCAGGGTCAGGTGGTCGGACCGGCGGGTCTGGCCTACAAAAACCTGGCTCTGGGTTTGGGAGGCGCAGCCGAGAGGGGCGTCGCCCAACTACGAGGAAAAAGCAACCTGAGAGGTAAGAAGCTAGACCCGTGGCGGAGGGTCAACGCGGCGCCAAAAGCGCTGGCCGTCCCTCCGATCATAGGCGGTGATTCACAAACAAACCTGTCACAGGGTAATTCTCGTGGGTGAGTCAACGCCGTGTTTGGCGCGCCCGTGCCGGCAGGTACGGACCGAACCAAGCAAAGAGGCTTCACTCAATAGACTGCGATCAGGGATGGTCGTGGCGGCCCTGCTATGAGGCCGAAACTTCTCCCCCGCCGTGACGCAGGGGCGGTGAATAGCGTCGGGGAACTGGCAGCCGAATGAAGAAGCAGGATCGGTCGAAAGACAGGTCCAGGCGCCAAATAGCCAGTCGATGGGGAAGAGAGCGTGGCGAACTCCCACTCCCGTATGAACCCTTGGAGGCAAAACCTCCAAGGGTTCTTTTTTTGTCCAAAGCCCTGCCGGGCAAGGCCTAGGAGTTTGCAAAAATCGCTGTTTCCGATCGGGAAAGTCGTTGACCCACGTGGGTTAAAGTGGTTTAATTTCCAGCTCATCTTATCCGGAGGTTCATGTGGCTAAAAGGTTAGGCATCAAAGCGAAACTGCGGTCGGAAATCGGGGGGCGTCGGCCCCACCGGATCCGGGCGAACGGGCGTGTTCCGGCGGTTCTCTACGGAAGCGGCAAGGCCGAGGCGCTGGAGTTGAACGGTCGTGAAATTGCCGAGGCTCTGTTGGGGGCTTCTTCCGATAGCGTTCTCGTGGATCTGACGGTTGAAGGCGAAGGTGGTGCGGTCACCAAAAAGATGGCGCTGATCCGCGAGGTCCAGCACGACCCGCTCAAAGACACCATCGAGCACGTGGATTTTCATCAGGTGGAAGAAAACAAGAAGCTCCGAGTGGATGTGCCGGTGCACGAGGTGGGGGAGGCCGTGGGGGTCCGTACCGGCGGTGGCATTCTCGACCACGCTCTCCGCACGTTGCGGGTGGAGTGCCTGCCGAAGGATCTGCCCGACCGAATCGATGTGGATGTCTCCGCCCTCGAAGTGGGGCAGTCGATTCAAGTGAGCGAGGTAAAACTTCCCACGGGGGTTACGGTGCTCAATGCCAAGGAACTGCCGGTCTTCATGGTGCTCTTGCCGACGGTGGAAGAGGAGCCGGTGGCCGGGGCCGCGGCGGCCGCGACCGAGCCCGAAGTCATCCGGGAAAAGAAGGATGGCGAGGAAGGCGAAACGGCAGGCGAAAAGAAGGAAGGCAAAGCCGAAGCCAAGAAGGATGCGAAAGAACCCGCGAAGGCGGAAGCCAAGGAGGGAGCCAAGAAGGAACCGGCCAAGAAGTAAGCGGCGGCAGTTTCCATGGAGATCTGTCTCGTCGCCGGATTGGGAAACGAGGGTTCCGCATATCGGGGAACCCGTCACAATTTCGGTTTCGAGGTGGTCGACCGGATGGCCGCCAAGCAGGGAGTCGCCTGGGAGAAAAGCCGCCATGCCAAGGCATGGGAGGCCCGTTTGCCGGGAAACCGGATCCTGCTCAAGCCGACCACGATGATGAATGCCTCCGGAGAGGCTATGCGGGCGGCGGTCGATTGGTGGAAGGTTCCTTTGAAAAATTTTATGGTGATCGTCGACGACATCGATTTGCCCTTAGGCCGTCTGCGCCTCCGGGCGGAGGGCTCCAGCGGGGGGCATCGCGGTCTCGAATCTATCGAGACCCTGTTAGGGACACGGGAGTTCATTCGCCTGCGTGGCGGGATTGGACGCCCGGCGGAACATCGGGAAGCCGCGGATCACGTTTTGGAAACTTTTACCCAAGAGGAGCGGCCCGTGGTCGCCCGGATGGTGACGGCGGCCGCGGAAGCGGTGGAGGCCTGGTGGCAGGACGGCTGGGAGGCCGCCCTTCCGTTGGGCAACCGGAAAGTGGAGGCATGAAAACATACGACCTGTTGGTAATTTTGGATCTGGCCGGCAAAGAGGAGTCTCTCCCCGAGGCTTTGGCCGTGGTGGAGAACGAGGTGAAATCCATCGGCGGGCGGGTGATCCGCACGCAAAAAATGGACCGCAAAAAGTTTGAGTACGTCGCCGGTCCTTTGGAGTCCGGATTTTATGCCAACCTGACGTGTCATCTTCCTTCGCAGGAAATCGGCAAACTCCGCGGCAAGCTGGAACTGTGTGCTCCGGTGTACCGGCATTTGCTGGTGGCGGTGGGAGAGGGCGAGGGCAAAGCGAAAGCCAAGGCGACCGCGGAGGCCGCCGCTTAAGGAAAACGACCGTGGCCAGTCTGAACAAAGTTTTTTTGATGGGGAATCTCACCCGGGACCCGGAGGTGCGTCATACGCCCAAGGGTACGGCCGTGGGGGATTTGGCCATGGCCATCAATCTTACCTACCGGGCCCAAGACGGGACGGAAAAGGAGGAGGTCTGTTACGTGGATGTGGTGGTTTGGGGGCGTCAGGCGGAGACCTGCCGGGATTATCTATCCAAAGGGGCACCGATTTTTGTGGAAGGCCGGCTCCAGCTCGACCAGTGGGAAGGTCCGGAGGGCGAAAAAAAGAGCCGTCTTCGGGTGCGAGCCGACCGGGTGCAATTTTTGTCCCGAGGCGGGGGTGGCGGTGGACGCGGGCCTCGGGCGGAAGGCGGCCCGGCTCGGGAGCGGGGCGGCGATTCTCAGGCTCCTGCCAAAGCGCCACCGGCGGAAGCCGCCGATGATGATGTTCCTTTTTAACCCAACGCAAGGAGTCCAACCATGAACCTCGAAGTCATCCTGAAAGGCCCTGTCCGCGGACTGGGCGCCGAAGCCGATCTAGTCAAAGTCCGTCCGGGCTATGCCCGTAATTTTCTTTTTCCCAACGGCCTGGCCGCCCCGGTCACCGCCTCGAGCAAGAAACAGCTCGAGGCCTTGAAAAAGCGTCGGGCGGAGCGTGAGGCAGCCGAGACGGCGGAGGCGGAGGAAAAGGCGGGTCGTTTGGCCCGGGTCGTGCTGAATTTTGAGCTGAAACAGGCCGAGGACGGTGCTTCCAAGCTGTTCGGATCCATCACCACCGGTGAAATTGCAGCTGCTTTGGCCGAAAAAGGTTTTTCGGTGGAGAAACGGGATATCGATCTGTCCAAGGTGCTGAATCAGGTCGGGGACCATGAAGTGGTGGTGCATTTGGGTTACTCAGTGAAGAGCACGGTTAAGGTTAAAATCGCCGGTAAGTCCGAAGAGGGGGCCGAAAAGGCACCCAAGGCGAGAAAGAGCCGGAAGAGCGCAACCGACGAAGGCAAGATCTCGAAAGAGGAAAACGACTAATTCGGCTTGGTTAAGTATTTAATAATCAATAAGTAATAAATTAGTTAAGCTGCTATCGACAAACGCTTATTGATAGCTATTTACGCAGTTTACCGTGAAAAAATCGGGTAATGCATCGGGTGTGCTCAGAAGGGCTATTTTTGCCCTGAAGGGACCCCTTTTTCTCTTAGCTGGCTTTTATCTGGCGGTTTCCTTGGTGTCGGCTCAGCAGGCGGAGCCTGAATCTCCCGCCCAACCCAGTCAGACCCGGGCCAAAACCTTCGTTCCTTCCCCGTCCGCCTCCGATCGGACAGCAGGCGCCGGACAAATTAAGATCCTGGAGATCGAGTTCTCCTCACGGCGGGAGGATGTTCCGATCAACGAGGACAAAATCCGGCAAAACATGCGGAGCACCCAAGGGGGGATCTACGCCCAGCAGACCGTCGACGGGGATATTGAGAGCCTTTACGCCACGGGGGACTACAGCAACGTGCAGATCGTGACCTCGGAGATGAGGTCGGAGGATGGTGAGCGGGGTGTGCGGTTGTCCGTCTTGGTGGATCCCAAAGTGCGCGTTTCCGAGGTGGAAGTGAAACGCAAGCGGGCGGACGGTGGCATGGATGACCAGTTGTCGGTCGACAAAGAGGATTTGTTGGACCTCAAGCTCAAGGCCCTGACCGCAAGCGATGAGAAGGGAGCACAGGCTCTGGCCAATGCCTTTAAGAAAAAGGAGACCGTGACCAAGTCGGGAGACATTCTTTCCGAGGAGCGACTCCAGCGGGACGCAGTCGCCATGGAGGATTTTTACCGGGATAAGGGCTACAAGGACGTAAAAATCAATCCCGTGACGACCCCGGTCGAAGGGGGGGAGGCCAAAGTGACCTTTGAAATCGACGAGGGACTCCGCGGCTTTATTTCCAAAATCCGGTTTATCGGGAATCAGGCGGTCACTTCCGAGGAGTTGACGAAGGTGGTGAAGCTTAAGCCCCGCGCCTGGTGGCAGATTTTCAGCAAATCCGACCGGTATGAGGAGTTGGCGATGAAGGACGACATTGCCCGGCTGAAGAATCACTATCTCAACCGGGGATATATTGATGTCAGTGTGACTGGATCCATTGATCTTCCCCGCACCGCCCGCAACGAGGAGGCCCAAGCGGATGAGGCCAAGCGCGACGAAACCCGACCGGAGGATTTCAATCCGGACGACATTCCCGCGGAAGATCTCATCCTGACCTACCGCATTGAGGAGGGGCGGCAGTACCGGGTGGGCAACCTCACGGTCGACGGCAACACGTTCTTTTCCTCCGACGATTTGCAGAACGAACTCCAGAACAAGTCCAAGCTCAAAGAAATTTTTGATCAAGTGGAGCTGAAGATGATCAAGGTCGACGGGTTGCAACCCGGCGAAGTGTATTCCGTCAACGGATTGCAGGCCTCGATTGAAACACTGCAGGACAAATACGGGCGGCGTGGATTCCGGGAGGCCCGCATCGAAGCCCGTCTTCAGCCGAACGTTGAAACCGGCATGATCGACGTCAATTTTGGCGTCAAGGAGGGGGAGAAGTTTTACGTCGATAAAATTGAGATCCAGGGCAATACGATCACCAAGGACAAGGTCATCCGCCGCGAGATTGATTTGGCCCCCGGTGAGGTTTTCGACACGGTCCGGGAACGATCCAGTAAGGCCAAGATCGAGGGGTTAAATTACTTTTCCAAGGTGGAAACGTATGCGGAGGAAACGGATGTACCCAATCGCCAGAAGCTAATTGTCCGGGTGGCGGAAAAGCCCACAGGAGAGGTGAGTTTTGGTGCCGGATTTAGCTCCGTGGAGTTGTTGACCGGAAACATCACCCTTGGGGAAAAGAATTTTGACATCGAAAAGCTTTTTTCGACCTTCCCGCCCCGAGGGGGAGGCCAAAAAGCGCGTTTTCAGGCCTCGCTCGGTTTCCGTTCGCAAAATCTCAACTTATCTTTCACCGAGCCCTGGTTTCTTGACCGACCCATTCGTCTGGATGTGAGCGGTTTCTATAACGGGGCTTCATACATCAGCGAGTTCTACAATCAACAGAACTACGGAGCCTCGATCGGTCTGAGCCGCCGCTTGGGAGACGACTTTCCCTTAAATAAATGGTCGGTCGGAGTCACCTACCGACCGGAGTATTACAATATTATTGATCTGCAATCGGATGCACCCGCGTACTACCAAGCCTCTACCGGGGATACCCTGAAATCGTCTTTGCGGGGTTCGATCATCTATGATGGGCGTGATAGCTACATGCTGGCTCGGCGGGGACAGTATTTTGAATTTGGAGCCGAAGGCGCGGGTGGGCCACTTTTGGGCAGCCAGAACACCTGGAAAATTCGGGCCGAGTACCGGTTTTATTACCCCCTGTGGAAGGAGCAGGACTGGATCCTCTCTGCCCGGGCGCAAGTAGGGTTAGTTGACTCCTATAGCACCACGGAATACGTACCCGTGTGGGATCAGCTCTATGCCGGCGGTTCAGGCTCCGTGCGTGGTTTCGATCCTTCGCTGGGAAGTACGGTGAACCAAGGTTCCGTGGGTCCAAAGCAAAATGGACAGCCGGTGGGTGGTGGAACCTCGGGGAATTACCAAGTGGAGATGACGGCCCCGTTCCCCATTCTGGAAAACCGGGTCCGGTGGGCGGTGTTTTGTGACGGCGGTTTCGTCAACGAAAACGTTTTTGATTTCCAACCCAAGACCTACAACACCACCCAGAGCATGATGGTGAACGGTGCCTCCCAATCTTATGATGCGGTGAACGGTGGATTCCAGATCGGCGTGGGGGTTGGCATTCGGATGGACATCGGGATCGGTCCGATGAAATTTGACGTCGGCTTCCCGGTGATGACAGGGGATCCCTCCAACGGTGGGGGCCTCAGCGCGGTCAAAATCTACTTTGACGGCGGCTACCAATTTTAACTATCATTCCTTTCCTATGAAATTCATGTCCACCTACTTACGCCTAGTCGCTTTCGCTCTGGGCACAATCGCCTTTACCTCCGGGGCTTGGTCTCAAGATTTCTCCAAGATCGCGGTGATCGACTACAACACCATTCTCAAGGACTACTTCAAAGCCAAGGATTCCCAGAAGCAGATGGAGGATCTGGCGGCCAACTACCAAAAGGAGCGGAACGAGCGGGATGCCGGTCTCAAGACTCTGGTGGACTCCATCAATGGGCTGCAAAAAGATCTGCAGGATCCAGCCCTGTCCGATGCTAAGAAAAAGGAAAAAGAAAATCAGCTCAAGGCCAAGGGGGAGGAAGGGCAGGTCAAGCAACGGGAAATGATGGCCTTTGCTCAAACCGCCTCGAAGATTTTGGAGGACAAGCGTCAGCGTCTCACGCAGGAGTTAACCGAAGACATCAACAAGGCCCTCGCGCAGATCGCCAAGAACAAATACAACATGGTTTTTGTCAAACCCCAGATCCCCACCCCGGGTGCGCTGATCTTTTCTGAAGGCATGGATGATGTGACTTCCCAGGTTCTTGGCATCCTCAACAAGGACGCCCCCGCTTCCTCGAAAAAAGAAGAGAAGAAGTAAAAAGGCGGAGAACGGGCCCTCATGAGCTCCCCGCGGAGCCTGGCGGAAATCGCCGAGTTGATCGGCGGAAAGCTGGAGGGGAATGGGTCCCTTCAAATTCAAGGTGTTGCCGACCTGCAAGGCGCCAGCCCCAACGAACTGTCTTTCTTTGCCCATCCACGATACGAAGCGGCAGCTCGCGCGACCAAGGCAGGAGCTTTGCTGGTGGGGCCGACGGCCCCGCAAGATCTCGGGGCGGCGCGGATCCGAGTTCCTAATCCTTCGGCGGCTTTTACCCAGGTCGCGATGCTCTTCGCGCCGAATCCCACTCCCCGAATTTCGGGGGTGCACCCTTCGGCCGTGATCGCTCCCGGTGTTCGGCTGGGGAAGAGTGTGGGAATCGGGCCCCACGTGGTGATTGAGGAGGGGGCCGAGCTGGGGGATGAAACCCAAGTGGGTGCCGGAAGTTATCTCGGCCGGGATGTAAAAATTGGATCCCGCTCCATCATTCACCCTCGGGTGTACGTTGGGGATCGCTGTCAGATCGGTCACCGGGTGGTGCTACACGCTGGGGCGGTGGTGGGAGCAGATGGTTTTGGCTACGAAATGAAGGACGGGAAACACCAGAAAGTGCCGCAACTCGGCTACGTCCAGATTGATGATGACGCCGAAATCGGTGCCAACACCACGATCGACCGGGGTCGCTTCGCCCGGACCCACATCGGGGAGGGGGCCAAAATCGACAATCTGGTCATGATCGCCCACAACTGTGTGGTCGGTCCCCATAGCGTGATCGTGGCCCAAAGTGGTCTGTCGGGGAGCACCACGACCGGACATCACGTCACGATCGCGGGCCATGTGGGCACGGTCGGCCATATCCATATTGGTTCGGGGGCCATCCTGACGGCCAAATCGGGTGTGACCAAGGACGTGCCTGAGGGGCAGACGTGGCGGGGAGCTCCGGCCCGCCCGATCAAGGAGCAGATGGAAATGGAGGCCCATATCCAACAGCTGCCCCAAATCGCGAGGCGGCTGAAAGCTTTGGAGGGAAAAAAGTTGCCTCCCTCCGTCAAAAAGAAGAAAAAAAGCTAAACGCGGAGACCTACGCGTACACGCGCCAGTCCAGATCGAGGAAGATCGGATTGCGCCACTCACAGTTCCCAAGGAACGATTCGTCGACGCGATCGGCCAAAATCTGGTCGTATAGGCGGTTAAACCGGAGCAGGTGATCCTTGGTTCGTTTCACCGCGTAGGGAACCATCGTCCCGGTTTTCATGATGAAGGCCCAGTCGGAGGATTGGGCCAGGAGAAGCTCCCGTGCGGCCTGGCGCAACGCCCGATCCAGCAAAGGGTGGGGCTGGGAGTTGGCAAAACGCCCGGCGAGCTGAATCATGCGGACGGTCGCCATGTGCAGGTGCGGATAGATCCAGGCGTTGGATCCCTCCAGCCACACGGACCAGTGGCCTTCGTTGCCCCAAGAGGAAGCGCTGGGGGTGGCGATCTGGTGAGTGTCGTGCCGCGCGAGGAACTCCGAGGGTGTGATCATTTCGAAAGTCTTCTGGTCGTGGCCTGTTTTCCGGAAAAGATAATCGAGGAACATTGGTCCTTCGTACCACCAGTGGCCGTAGAGCTCGGCATCGTAGGGACAGACGACGATGGGCTCCACGCCCATCACCCCGCGAAGGTGCTCGATCTGCTTTTCCCGGTTGAACACGAAGTTGGCGGCGTGCTGAGCCGCACGTTCCCTGGCCACCCAAGGGCGATAAGGCTCCTTGTGGGGCGTCTTGCCCGTGATGCGGTAGTACTTCAGGCCGGTAAACTTCCGCATGCCATTGGGTTGGATGTAAGGCCGGATGTAGTCGTACTCGAGGTCGAAGCCGCAGTCGCGGTAAAAGTCCCGGTAGTCGCCATCCCCGGGATATCCCTCCTCGGCGCTCCAAACTTGTTTGCTGGATTCGATATCGCGACCAAAGGCGGCCGGCCCTGCCTGGGTGAAAAGAGGGGCAAAGACGCCGTACGCCGGCCGGGGTTCCGAGTAGAGAACGCCGTGAGCATCGAGAATAAACCAGCGGATTTCCGCCTCCTGCAGGTAGTTCTCGAGTCCGGGGTAGTAGGCGCACTCCGGAAGCCAAATGCCCCGCGGATCCCGGCCGAAACAGTTGCGATAGTCATTGCGGGCGACCTGAACTTGGGCTCGGACGGCCTGAGGAAATTCGCGCATGAGCGGTAGAAAACCATGAGTGGCCCCGCAGGTAATGATTTCCAGAACACCGGCGTCCTGGAACTTTCGGAAAGCGCCAACAAGGTCGCGACGGTACCGGTCACAAAACATCTGCCGGCAGTGATACAGGCGGTCATGGTAAAAGCGGGCCAGGTCGTGGAAGACCGGGTCGTGGCGGGTTCGGTCCAGTTCCTTGGCAGTGAGTTCCAGCAGTTTTTCCAAGCCGTGCACATAACGGTCCTGGAGCATGGGGTCCCGCAGCATGGCGCAGAGCGGAGGGGTAAGGGACATGGTGAGGCGGAAGGGGACGCCGTCCCGAACCAAACCTTCCATCATGTCGAGCAGCGGCAGGTAGGTCTCCGTGATGGCCTCGTAAAACCAATCCTCCTCCAAAAATTCCGGATACTCCGGATGCCGGACAAAGGGTAAATGAGCGTGCAGAATCGGGGCGACGTAACCGAGAGGCATAATCAGCGTTTCCCGATGTTGTTAGGCCGTGCGACCGAGGGGTTCGGGAAGGGGGGGTTGGGAGGTGGGGTCCACGCCCGGAGTGGAGTCCGTCAGGCGCAGGAAGGAAAGCAACACCGAGCGCTCTTCCAGTCCGTCGGGGGCACTGGCGGAGATGGGAATATGGAAGCGCCCGTTGGGGAAAGTGAAGTGGTAGGAGAAGGTGCCATCGGGGCGGAGGTGAATTTCGCGGCCGTCCACCGTGACCTTGGCGCCGGGGACGGTGCCGCCGTAAATGATGAGCTCGGCGTTGACGTGCATGGAGAAGGAGCGCTCCTGTCCCCGGGGGCCGGAACTGAGACTGGAGGGGATCCCGCTAGACCCCAGCTCCAGAAGCCGGCGGCGCAGGGTTTCCGTGATTTCCAGGGAACCGACGCGGATTCGTCGAACCAGATCGCCCCCGAGATATTCAAGCATGCGGTCGGCCAGGCCTGAGGGGACGATACGTCGCAGGGCGTAAGGGAAGGGCAGGGGGTAACCTTCGCGCTGCAGACGAGCCAACGCTTTGGCCAGACCCTCGCCGGGACGCATCTGGTCGCGGATCAGTTCCAAAAGTTGGCGGAAAGAGTAGTGGAATGGGATGGTGACAAATTCGACTTCGCGATTGGGCGAGGGGTCGTCCCGGGGGGTGAGGACCTCGTCCGAAACAGCCAGACGATGAAAAGATCCATCGTGGCGATAGTAACCGAGCTCGGCCTGAAATAGGGTGGCCGGACGATGGACGGGGAGATACCACTCTTTAGCTCCCGGGAAGACCTGGATCTGATGCACGCGCTCGGCACCCGGCACATAAATTTGCAGGAAAACTTTGCCCTCGGGAGATTCCTGTTCCGCATCCCGAAGCTGTTGCCAGCTGAAGTCCCAATAGGCATAAAGCCAACGGGGATCGCGGGCAGTCAGAAAGAGGCGGCGAGTGCCATAACTTTCCGGCAACTCTCCCAGATATTCGTAAGCCGGCAGTTCCGGTTGAGGTTCGGCAGGGGTAAAAGGTTGTAAGACGAACTTATGGGCAGATTGGTCCACGGGCAGGGGACTTTCCCGAAGTCGCGGGATGGAAACCCCCGACGATTCCGCCTTTTTTTTGGGGGCGGCTTTTTTTGCGTGGGATTTTTTGACCGGATCGGCTTTTTTGGCCACGGATTTTTTGTTTTTTGGGGAAGGTTTAGGCATGAGGAAGCTTCGACTGAAAATGCTTTGGAGAAGAAGCATCCCCAAAATGCAGTACCAAATCAATTCACTTATTACTCTTTTAAGCGGAACATTTTAAGGTATTGTAATTCATAACCTTATGAACACCAAGAGGATCATACCTTGCTTGGACGTGGATC
>JACCDW011450321.1_pt1 | contig 26719 bp, 34 predicted proteins | sample 7449781 | NCBI WGS metagenome assembly JACCDW01 (sample SAMN15323449, study PRJNA562643) | freshwater metagenome | isolation source: river surface water | place: USA:Blue River Watershed | collected 2017-08-18
ACAATGCGAGTTGAACCAACCATGTAATCAAACTCATGGTGAGTATGACCATGAGTCCACACTTTGATTTGTGGATGATTCAAAATAAATTCAGTCAAGTCGGAACTATAAGCACCATTGACCATCACATCTTTTTCGTAACGTGGTTTGGTTGATTGTTTGCTAGGTGAATGATGACCGACAACAACGACAGGCATTGTCGGATAGTTTGCAATTGTTGACTTGATAACTTCCAACATTGCTTTATGGTCTTTCACAGAATCTTCTGGTGAAAACCTTGCTGTACGTGTATGAAAATTTCCATCTTCATCTTTAAAATGTACGACCTCATTACTATTTTGAATAATGCGATAGTCATTCATGTAGCCTTTGATACCTCGGAGGGTTCTTTCATCCTCTTTGTTCATATCAGTCCACAAAGTACCACCAATAAAAAGATGGTCATTTAGAATGACACTCTCTTTATCTAGAACATGAAGATTAGAAAGATAACCAAGCCTATCACGGATAATTCCAATAGACTTAGCATAATCACCATGATAATGTTCGTGATTCCCGGCGATGTAAACAACGGAAGCGAATCTAGCACAGCATTCTTCAAAGAACGTATGGTATTGATTAGACTTATCATTTTCACCCTTCAGATTATAAGAGTCTCGCCCTTGCAAATCTTTAGCAACACAAATATCACCAGAAAGAATAAGAACATCAGCATTCTCGGTGTTTTCGAGACTGATAGTTCCGAATTCTAGATGTAGGTCGGAGCAAACTGCAATTTTCATATTAAATATTTTCCTATTTCGGCTCTCGCCTGCACTAAAGATGTAAATTTTTTGCCATTAATGTAAATACATTTATGGGAATAAACATACATTAAACCTATGGTAGTCTCGAATTTATAGCGAGTCTTTCCTTTAGAATCTTGTTCTTTCGTTTTTCGGTGATTATCTCGAAACAAATCTGCAAACAGAAGTGTTTCTTGCAAATCATCAGAGGTAAGTTTTCTCAAATATGCATTGTTCATAATTCCACCTTTTGATGTATTCTAACACCAAAAGGCGGAACAGTCAAGCACTAATCAGGCAATTATTCCTGAATTAGTTCTTTTTTCTTACTTACCATATTGATAGGAATGCGCTTAGGAATATCTTCCTTTGGAATGACGTTCTCCAGTTCAACGGACAGAATGCCGTTGTCCAGGTGCGCTCCTTTGACTTTGATTGTGTCTACCAAGTGAACAATCTTCTTAAAGGAACGGGTAGCGATTCCACGATGCAGGAAAGAACGGGCATCTTCCTTGGTTTTATTTCCACGGATTACTAGTTCATTCTTTACAATTTCGATTTCGATTTCATCCTCTTTGAAACCAGCAACAGCAAGTTCGACGATATAGTTATTATCATCTTCCTTTACAATGTTGTGTGGAGGATAAGTTGTGGTTACCACCTTCTCCAATGCTTCGAATGCATCAAAGTAGCGGTCAAAACCAACAGTTGAAGGGACCAGAGGTCCAAAGTTTAAGCGACCTATATTTAGGTGTGTCATAGTTTTCTCCTTTAAAAAGCAAGTTAATAATGCTTACCCATAAGGCATAAGCCCGGCTTCTGGATTATACAGCCCACACCGGATTGCTGCTCCCATCCCGAGGAGTAATGTTATTTAGCAACTTTCACAAAAGCGGCACCATTCACAAAATATTTTCGTGCCGGATTTTCTTCCTTATACACCTGAATGAATGTCAGATTGCTATCAATTCTTTTCTCAAACAAATTGCTAGTACAGACAATCTCACCTGTATAGATGTTCTTCAACTTAGTAATTTTTTCTTTCACTTTTTTCATGATGTTAACTCAATTATTCCTGAGATTTTTTACCTATATTGTACTTACTCACCAACTGCCATTCATCTTTTTCACGATAAGAAATTATCTTAATCTGGTGAATAGGTGCAATCTTGCCTTCCATTATTTCCGGATTAACAATTTTAACTAAGTCCCATTCTTCCAAAAGTTTAGCAATAGCATTTCTTCTTTCAATATCATTATCAATGATGCTAGATGGTTTTCCGTCCAATGCAAAAAGTTCTTTAAAATGAACAATGTAGTATTGTCCTCTTTTATGTAAGATGTGGCAAGACTGGTAGAGCATTTTTTCCTTACGTGATGACACACCAATTCTTGTTAGTGTTTCTCTTACTTTTAAAAAATCATCTTCTTGCTTTAATTTTACCTCAACAAACGTTGACAAATCGACCATATCATTTCCTCAATCCACCGATATCGGTTTTTTCTTTTAGTTCTTGGATTTGTTCATCAGTAAGGAGGCGTAAGGCTTCTCGTGCTTTTGCATCCGATAGACCATAATAGGTCTTAACACATGCTAAATCTTCACTTTTTTCAGGCTTAACCCACTTATTGAAAGGTCTCCTTTTCGACCTCACGGTATTTAGTAAATAGCCATTTTGCATTGCCCGGTCGAGGTGGTGCCTTCGATTCATTTCATTCGCATACATGATACAGTCTTTATGGTAAGACAATGCACGGTTGATTAGAAAAGCTGCATATGCAGCTTCAGTTTCCTCATCAACAATCAGTTGTTTCTTACTTTGAAGAATCTCATTAACAAAATCGAACGGACTCATACAACCATCCTTATCAAACCAATGGTATCGATAGTTGTCAGCAAGAGATAGTTAGCCAGCATACCAAATGATTTCCGAGTGTGTGCAGCCCAAGCGTACAAAGAACAACCAAGAATCCAAATGGGATAAAGGACCAATAGCGGAGGATTGGGTACAGTGAGCGCCATTGTAATGCTACAGCCAATACTGATAGCCCAAGCCAACAACTCGATAATAAACCTATAAGGATGAGAGTGGTAGTCATCTTTAATCCAATCAATTATACCATATACATGGTCTTTCATTGTGGGCATTTCAATCATTTAAACTCCACACTGACCATCAATTCGGTCAAACAAGCAACAGTATTAATTTCAGCATCAGCAACGAATGCTTGTTTGTACTGATAGTCAGCTAGAATAATAACTGCTTGAGGAATGCTTTGAGGTTGCAAAACATCATACAGACTATCATAAATCTTACGATAAAGATTTGCTGCATCAATGTCATTCGATGCGACCCACTTACGAATTGCACCAAAGTTTTTCTCTTTCAAATAACCAACAATCTCATCGATTGTGATATCACCGATTTGTGCAAGAATGCCAGTGTCGATTGTCTTAGTATCGTTTGAAGAATACCTCTGCAACTCATTAAGCACACGCCGAAAATCAGGAAAATGTTTCTTGATAACTTCAGCGATAACTTTCTGGTCGAAGTTTACGCCTTCTTCTGTCAGAATATTGTTAACACGCTTGAAGAACTGAGAAGCCATAGTTGCTTTCTCAGAAGCTTTCATTGTGAAATCAATAACTGCACAGCGAGAGTGCAGTGGTTCAATCATCTTATTCTTGAAGTTACAAGTGAAGATGAAAGAACAATTCGAAGCAAATTCTTCAATGACATTACGAAATGCAGCTTGAGCATTTGTAGAAAGATAGTCAGCCTCATCAACAATAATAACTTTGCGACCACCAGTGAAGGACATGGTGGAAGCAAAGTCTTTGATTTTGGAACGAACAACATCAACACCAGTCTCATCTGAACCGTTAATGATTAGATAGTCAGCATTGATTTCATTACACATTGCTTTTGCAACGGTAGTCTTACCAACACCTGCGCCGCCATGCAACAACAGGTTTGGAATTTCATTTTTATTCACGTAGTCCTGAAAAGGCTTTTTCATCCTTTCAGGAAGAATACACTCAGCTACAGTTTTAGGACGGTGTTTCTCCGTCCAAAGAAGATGTTCCATAATACCTCATAACAAAAAAATAAATCAAATAGAATTCAAACGACTAGACAACTCAAGAAAGTTTTCTTTCGTATGAATGATAGAACCATCTGTCAAAACAATCATCGTACCGCTTTTGGTATCGACAACTTTTACAATTCTTTCTTTATTCAAAGAGAAACAAACACCGTTTCTATCTGTGACAAGAATGAACATCAAGCTTCTCCAGTGGAGCCGATTTCAGTTGCGACCCAATATTGAATTGGCTTTGTCGTGTGTTTAAAGCTTGCAATGCCTTTGAAAGAAATGCTAACTTCATATGAACCAGGAATCATCTTCAAGTTTTCAGTCTTGAAAAGCATTTTGTATTTCTTACCATTGCCATCACCAATTTCAAGTTGATTTGTGTGTGCAGAAGTATTCTTAGTGTCAAGAGCACCAAGAACAATCTTGCTACCATCAGATTGGATAGAAATTTGTGGAACGCCAAGAGTATTCGCAGCACGTACTACAAACTCAAAGTCAGATTGTGTCAAATTAAATACAACATCTGGTGCAGGCATCGAAACAGATTTCTCTGGTGAATTCTTGATATTGCTTGCATCACAAAAACGATATGTCGTGGTGCTACGCCCAGTCTTATCTTTCAAAATAAGAGACTTGGTTCCTTCATCGATTTGAAGTGTCGTATCATCTTCATGAAGGCTCAGTACAGACAAGAACTTGTTCAAGTCAAAGATACCGAAGTTGCCGGGTACGCTTTCAGTGATAGTAGTCTCAGCCATGACCTGTTTGTTAGCATCACATGTACGCAGAACATTACCAGAACGGAACATTAACCCATCGTTAATGCTTGCAAAGTTTTTAAGAACACTCAAGGTTTCTTTCGAAAGTTTCATAATATACCTCTAAAATTATTTTTTATCAACAGAGTAGATTGTATCATGTTCATACAAGAACATCAGGCAACAAAGAGCATGAGCCAAGTGGTGCCTGCCCGATTCTGGGTCAATCTGTTCTCCAGCTTTCCAAGCCCACAAATGCCTTTGTAGTGCATCAAAATACCTACGCTTGGAATCATCAACGTACTTCCAATTATCGCGTTCATACTTTTGAGCCCCAAATGTAAGAACATCCACGGTGGCTTCAAGTGCTTTTGGTGGTAGTAGACCATATTCTAGTTTACCACCATCAAACTTTCGACCAACGTCTAAAACAGGCGTTTGAACTTCTTTTTGCTCCTCAACAAATTCCAACTTTGGTTCTGCTAAAGGTGGATTTTCATAGTAGTCATCAACTCTTGGCATTATAGTCTCCCAGTATGTTCAGCAATTTTTGGCATGTTGCCAGTAAAAGGATATGTTCCGATATGTTGAGTTTTCATCCAAGGGCACAGATAAATTTTGCCACCAAGTTTACGCCACAACTGACAGAACATGTAATCTTCACTCAGATAACGGTCAGAACCACCACCTGTTGCAGAATCTTTGCTATCGATAATCGTATCAAAGTATGCATGAATGTAACGTGAGCCATCAAAGTTAGCTTGACCAACATGGTCTGGTTTGTACCTCAATTGTGGGTACGCTGCTTCCATTTTAGGGAACACTTCACGTTTAATCAACATGTAACCAGTTCCGATTTCCAATACCTCAAGAGGTTCAGTGACTTGAAACTGTGCTGTGCCTTTTACCACGTTGAAAACATAATCACCAACAAGGTTCTCTAGTTCACCGGGATTAATATCGGGATTCTTTTTGATTGCGTGAGCAATGTTCGACCAGTTAATAGACTTCTTAGGATAAGGTCCACCAATAACTTCTTTATCGAGAGCAAGTAGAGCAATCACATCTTGTGGATTATAATGAATATCGGAATCGATAAACAAAAGGTGAGTGCAGTCAGAGCGCAGAAATTCGTCTACCAGATAATTTCGTGCTCTTGTGATTAGCGATTCGTTAAACAAGAAAGAAAATCTTGTTTCAACACCATATTTTGACATGACAGCCTGAAGGTCAAGACAAGACTTAACATACATGCCGTGTGCCATGCCACCGTACATTGGTGTCGCAATGAACAGTTTAGATTTTTTCAATTCATCAATTTTTACTTTAATTTCCATATTACACCCATAAACGAAAAGAGGAAGCGATACCTCTATATATCACTTCCTCTATTCTATTTCACCAACAAATTAGGCGAATGTGCTAACACCTTTAGCACGGAGTGCCTTGAAACCTTCTGCGATAACACGCTTGGTTGGCTGACCAAGGCGATAGAAAGAAATTTTGCGACCATCAGAGAGGGTGCGAGTGTTGGTGTAGATAGCATGACCATCTTCACGCAACTCAGCGATACGAGCCGCAACGTTGGTAACACCGAAACGTGCGCGAGCCTGTGCAACGGTGAAAGTGTTATAACCATCAGTCTTGCTCAAGGTAGCAAGCATTTTCTCTTTAACGGATTTAACCATTATTTTACTCCATAATAAACAACCACACTTATATAAGAATCTGAGGGGTGGTCTTAGCCTCAAGATACGTAATAATATCACAGCCAGAATGGTGTGTCAACCATTCTGGCGGCAGAATTAATTAAAAAGGAATTTCATCATCAACAGTTGCCATTACCTGAGCAGTAATATCCGGCTCGGCAGGCTTGTTAGACTCAGCATCAAGCTTGGTGTACAAGTCAAGGAATGACATTTTGGTATCAGTGTCGAAACGATTCAGACAAAGACCAACTGCCTTTAGGCGGTCACCATGTACACCGTAGGTCTTGACAATGTGAACCAGTCGGCGAGTAGAGATAATCTCATCACAGCCACCTTCGGCGAATGTCTTACGTGTAATATCTGCCCACGAAACAAGCATATCGGCAAACTTATCATCTTCACGACCAACCGTAGCAAGTTCCTTCTTGATGATTTTCTTTTCAACTGCAACAGGAGGATATTCCTGCTCATAAGTATTCAGAAAACGTTCCAAGAAAGCTTCGTTCAATACGTTGGTAAACATATAACGACCATCTTCACTGCCTTTACCTTTAGTATTTGCAGTGGCTACGATAGTAAAGCCTTCAGCGGGTGCAACCAATTCGTTTTTCTTCTTCAGAAGAAACGGCTTACCTTCAAGGACACGTTGCAGACAGGAAAGATTCTGAGCACCGTAGTCAATCTCATCGATACAGAGAACAGCACCTTGGCGCGCAGCAACAGTCACGGGACCGTCACGCCATTCCATCTGACCATTGATAAGAACATAGTTGCCAAGCAAGTCACCCTCATCAGTATCAGGCGTCATAGACACACAAACGAATTTGCGTTTGGTTTTAGCGCAGGCTTGTTCAACAGACATGGTTTTACCGTTGCCGGATTGACCAGTGATAAAGATGGGAAAGAATTGTTTACTCGAAAAGATAGAAATCAAGTCATCAAAGTTACCGAAAGGAACATAATTCTTATACACATTGGGTACAAGATTCTCGGTTTCCAAATCGGTTACGACACTACCGATTCGTTTTGTTTCAGTGACAATATCATTTTTTTTCATAGGTACAACTTGTGCGACCATTGAAGGAACCTTATACAGACCTCGACCAGCACGGTTGTTAGTATCTTTCATGAACCATTGAGGCAAACTCATTTGATTTTCCAAACAAATGTTTTTGATTTCACCTAGGCTCAGAACAGACTTGCCGGTAGCGGCAGCAAGAGACATAAACTTTTCACGAATCTCGGTATTCACAGTACGCATCACAAACTCCAAAATTTCAATACTTGTATTATATGAGAAAAACACCACTCAGGCAAGTGGTGTTTTACAATCATACCGATATTTGCCCAATGAATCGATTCACCAGGACTCGACTGACTTGTTTTTTCTTATTCATTTTCATGAAAGCATTCCTCAGTTTAGAAGGAGTAACATAGCCTTCGATATCAAGATTATCCGAAGAAGCTGACAAGTCATTTTCTCCAGGAATCAAATACATCGAATCATATCCAGGATTATTAGACTCAAGGAATTTTTTCTCCTTTAGTTCCGTGTTCAGTTGGTCCACGAACTCAACTCTTTTGTAATAACCGGAATGGTTAGGATGTTTTTCCCAAATGGATTGACCATCTTCAAAAACATAACGGCGCAGTATACTATTTTTTGCACTACGACCTGCACCTACAATAAAGAATCCGAGAATTTTTGCACCAGTAGTTTTTCGAAACCAGTTAAAAACGGCAACTCGCAGAGGGCTTTCCATTGAATCCTCTTTCGACTCAAGACGATATTCAGTTTTTGTAGCTTTGTCACGAATGACAATATTACTTCTTTTTAGATTCAGTGAAGTATAACCTTCACTAGAATGATAAGAACTAATACTATCCGAATCACCATCATGAATAAGTGCAAGATTCACAATATCAAGATTATTATCAGTCTTAAATTTCTGAACAATACTTTTCATTGCAACCATTGATTCAATCATAGGTGTATGTGAAAGTGCTTCAGAGCGAGGAGGATAAAATTCACGTTTGCGGTTATAAGAACAAGCTAGAGACACAAGATTACGGATGCATCGGTTAAATTCTGCACTGCCCATCTTGGAATTGATATATTCGCGGAGATAGACGTTTGACATTGAAATTTCATTCAGCTTTTGCGAGAAAGAACGAATCGCTCTCCTGTTATGGTCAATCCAAAAAGCATCATCTTCATTACCAAAACCATAGACAACAAAAGGAATATTAACCTTGCGGCAGAACATGACAAGAATCAAAATTTGTTCAATAGAACTTTCCATGTTATCTGACATTGAACCAGAACGGTCAAGTAGCAAAACAAGACCATGAGATTTACCTTTCGGTACTTTCATCATCTTACGGAAAATATTGTCATCAACTTGATACTTGTAAATTCTAGATACATCAATATCACCTGTTTCCGAAATTTTCTGTTTCGAAAACTTAGATGCAGCCTTACGCATTTCAAACTCTTTGGCTAGCAAAGAAATGTACCTGTCATTTTTTTGCTTGAATTCTTTCAGAAGTTTTTCTTGCTTTTCTTTTACGTGAACACTACTTGTACTCCAAGATTGTTCCATCAACTCATGAACACGGTTATATGGTGTAACAATTTCCGACATGATTGGTGTCGGCAGTGTCACATAAACAAAATCTTTGGAAGAAGCATCAAGCAAAAGAGCTTCATTGTTGCGGTAAGTTTCATCTGTCTCACAAATGGGTTCAATTTCTTTTAGACCAGATGTAGTGGTGGATTCTTTGAATCTGTTGATTTGATTTGAAGAATTTTCTTCTTCGGATTTTTCATCAGAAGATTCGGAAGATGAATCTTGACCTTTTTCAGAGTTATCACCCTCGTCGGCAGAATCTTTTGATGTTTTTGTTTCGTTCGAATCTTCTTCCATTTCCGAATCAGAGTAGTCATCATCGAAATCATACTCATCATCAAATGAAGAATCACCAGAAGATGGCATAGCCATCTGTTTTGTCTGAGGCTTGTTCATTTCTTCCTTAGCTTTGCTAAAGATAGCCTCTGTCACACGAACAACATCTTGCCAAGTTTCGCAAGATTCAACTTCAGCAACAAGCTTGCTTTCTTCTTCAGTGAATTTAATACCCAGGCTATAACCACCTTTAGTGTAAAGGTTCAGCCTGTCAATAAATGGAAGTCTATTAACATCACGGTATTTGATGCCGAAAAAGTCACGCTCAAGCAGTTGACCATATGCACGAATCATTGACGGGCGCAGACCAGGAAACTTGCGTTTGATTTTCTTTTCAATACGTGCGTCCTCAACCACATTGAGGAAGCCTTTGAAGTTTTTGGAAAATTTGCCAGTGGCACCAGTTACAGCATTGTGCCAGCCTTCCTCAGGAGTTTCCAGTGCATGACCAACCTCATGACCAAGGAGAAGGTCGTACAAGTCACCAGACATATCCTTCCAGATAGGGCAGTACAAAACGCGATTCTTCAAGTCGAACATAGCTGTGGACATTTTACGGTGCTCAACCGTAATATTTTCCGTAGCCATCAACTTGGCTAGTTGCGATTTAGATTCTTGAGTGTATTGCATAGCATTCCTTGAAAGTACAAAAGAATTGTAGCTCAAACCAATGCGCTTGTCAAGTACGAAAAAAGTGTTATCTACCGACCTGTTGTAAATACTTCACTTTTGTTTGTTCCCAGTCCAGGAAAATTAAGTCGTCGTAGAATAACGTTTCATATGAAACATTGCCTTTTTTGACCAGTTGTTTAATTCTACCCTTGGCGTGCTTTTCTTTCCAGATGTTCACTAGGGAATCATAGCTGGTATCAAAAGACTTTACAAGTTTATCCTCAGTTATTTCTTTCCGTAGGAATTCATTTGTGTTGTCGTACAGTGGGCTAAAGTAAATACCCCGTGCATGTTCACTACGGATAAGTTCTTTAGGCACATTCATTTTACCGTAGGTGAATGCAAGTGAACGATTCTTATGGTCACGTTTAAATGGTTGACCAGCAGGGTTCGTTGCAACATACCATTCAAAGTATTTCTCGGTATGATTTTTCTTCAACCATTGCTCAACATCTTTTCTAGCTTTTCTGCTAGGCTCAAACGATACGGAACCAGAAGTGAAGCCCATAGGTTTCCAGTGGTCGAGATTATCATACTGACTCAAACCACCAGCTTTAGTTTTACCATAGAGTGAAGTGGTTGTGACGCCAACAAGAACATCACCATAGGTTTTCTTCCACAGTCTCTGAACTTCATCAGACAGACAGAGCAAAGCAAGCAGTTTACCACCAACATAGTTGAAACCAAGAGGCTGAAAAGGAACAATTGTAGAGCCAATCGCAGTGTGATTAATCATTCTGCCTTGCGTCTTTGTTTCTCTAGACCAACCAATGAAGTTATCTCTCGGTGTCAAGTCGAGAAAGTCGGATGATATACAGATAACACCAAGATACTTGCCACTCACATCATCTTTCACAAGGAAGTTTAAATTTCTACCGATGTTGGAGTTGTTCTTCATTGTAGAAATGAATGTGCGTGTCGTGTTCCATAAAACAGGAAGTTCTTTGCTTCGCTTTGTGTCGTGTTTTACCACACTACCATCGATTCCTGTCGTGAAATTTGAACCCGAATCATCGGTATATTCAAGTACAGGTTGCAACTTAAGATAATCTTCAGGCGATTCTGGAATCCAAATATTCTCTTTAACAGAACGAATGATATCTTCTTGAGAAATATCGACAAGTTGATTCTCAACACCAAAAATAGTATTTGTTTCTACAGTAGGATACTTCTCATGAATCTCACACCACTTCTGATAGAGTGTGTATTCTTTAACGTCCATTTGCGAGACATAGCCTAGTTCACTAATGACCCTATCAGTCAGTTCTTTCTCATCTATATCACAAAAGGAATCGGTGGGATTTTGTGCTGACCATTCATCCCACTGTTTTTGAATATCTGGTGTCCAGTTTTCTCTACTCATTTGATTTTAGAAATTTTCCGAATAAGTTTTTTCTGCCTCTTTTTTGCCAACTCAAGTGCAAGAGGTCCAACTTTGTTAGTATACACTACTCCATTCATGTGGTCAAGCTCATGCTGGTAAACTTGTGCGGAAATACCTTCAAGTGTTGAGGTATTGTATTCACCTAGGTGGTCGAAATGTTCAACAACAATTTTTTTATACCTAGGAACATTGAGATACAAACCAGGGTATGACAGGCAACCTTCTCGCATTTTTTCTGGTTCACCGAATGTTTCAACGATGTTGGGATTAATACAGACCATTTGAAATTCATCAGAACCCATAACGAACATGCGGAATCTGATACCGCATTGATTAGCCGATAAGCCAAGTCCACCATACGTTGTCATCGTCAACTTTAATTGCTTGATAAACTTTTGAATTTCAGGATTCATCACTTGTGACAAATCAAATTCTTCCATCTTCTCGGCGAGTTTAGGATGACCATCACTCAAAATTGGCAAAGGAAGAATTTCTTCCTTCACAACTCTTGTTGGTGCATTTGTATTAATAACTAAAACATCATCTTGCGTTTCAACTACATTCATTTTACTATCCTTGAAAAATTATTTACCTTATCAAATCGAATCACGTTGCGAAATTTATCTTGCAGTATATCACCTTTATGTGAGATAACAAACAGGTTAACATCTTCCAAGATATGCAAAAGGTTCATTAGGTATTCTGTACCGTTTGCATCTAAACTACTATCAAACACCTCATCAAGAATCAACAAATTGGTGTTCGTTGAGTTCTTCATCTTAGCAACGGCACGCCATGTCAACATCAATGCCATATCGATACGTTGCTTTTCACCCTCACTAAAAGAAGCATAACTAAATTCATCGCGGTGTCTGGATTTAATTGTCTCTTTGAATGATTCATCTAGATTAAAGTTGACAAAGAAATCCAAAGATGCAAGATATTTGTTCACCAACTTGTTGATTACTGGCAAGTATTGTTTAACAATTTTTGTTTTAATACCAGTATCTTTCAACAAGATAGAAGCAACTTCATACTCTGCTTTTTCTTCAATCAGTTTCTTCTTCTGTGAATTTAACTCAGTTAATTTATCTTCTAGCTCTTTCAGCTTAGTATTCTCCAAATCAAGATTTGTTTTGCTATCTTTAAGTGCCTGAATTTCTTTACGAATCTTACCAATGTATTTGTTTGTTTCAGTAATGGTAGTATTCTTTTGTACAATTTGAATATTCAGTTGCTGAATCTGTTTCTGAAATTCCGAAATAGAATTTAGTTTATCTTGTTCTTGGAGTAATTTTGCCTCCAATTGGCTGAGACCATGTTCGCATTCCTTAACCTTGTTGGTGATACTGGAAAGCTCCGCTTCTTTAAACTCCATGGCAATGGTTTGCCTGCACGTTGGACAACTATCATTTCCCTCAAAGAAATGTATATCTCGTCGAAATTTGGATAAGTTTGTTTCAATTTGCGATTCAAGTTTATTAAGTTTCTTGACCTTACCTTCAACTTCAACTTTATTGGAGATTTGTTCGGTGAGAACCGAAACATTCGATGTAAGTCTGTTAACATCGCCATGTAAGGTTTGTATAACACTCTCACTACTCGCAATCTCATCTTCATATTCTTTTACCTTATTCTCATTGTTCTGCTTCAGTTTTTCTATTTGAGTTTTTTGATTCTCATAGTTCTGTTCAGCAAGTTCAATTGCAAATTTATTTTCGGTAATTTCATCTTTGTTCAGAGATACTTTCTCTTTCAATAACGAATTCATCGTAGAAAAGATTTGAATGTCCAATAACTCCTCAATGATAGCTCGTCTATCGGCAGCAGACAGTTGCATAAAAGGAGTGAAAGATGCAGAACCGAGAATAACAATCTGTGTAAAAGATTTGTAGTTTAGTTTGAGAATTTGCTTCTCAAGTATTTCTTGATAATCTTTAGATGCAGCCTCTTGATTTAGAATTTCACCGTTCAAGTAGATTTCAAAAATGCCTGGCTTTATACCACGAACGATACGATACTCTTTCTTTCCAATACTAAAGCAACACTCAACAACACAGTCCTTTTGATTGATTGAGTTAATGAGTTGTGGTTTATTAATGTTTCGAAAAGCCTTACCAAACAACACAAAGCACAATGCATCCAACATAGTGGATTTGCCCGCACCATTCGTACCAACAACTAGCGTATTAGGTGCTTCATCAAATTTAATTTCGGTGAAGTAATTACCTGTTGATAAGAAGTTTTTAAATTTTAAACTCTTGAAAAAAATCATTATCTAAATTTAGGTCCAGTGACCCACGATACTAGAGACTTTCGAGTACCTTCTGTTACAGTAGTTACTCTATGCATAAAGAAAGATGGAAATAAAATCATATCACCTTTGGTTAAATCGTGTTGCATAGGTTCTGAACCAAATAAGAATTGAAAATCACCACCTTCATAATCATCATTTAGCAGAATCGAAAAGGACAACTTTCTTGTCATGTAATCGTATTCTTTTTGAGGAATTGAATCATGAACAAAATCGATGTGAAAGTCATAACGACCATCATCTTCTGTTCTATACTCAGAATATTGAATCGAATCATATCCATTTAAATCAAAATTGTAGTATTCTTCATTAACAGTTTCGATTACTTTGTTTATCTTTTCAAATAACCATTTTATTTCTTGACTATAATTAAAAAAATGAACTTTACTTTTTCTTTGTTCGCCTGTATTACCGTAAACACCTATTTCACCAACAGACAATTCTTTATCTGATAAAAATTGTCCAACAATTTCAATCTCCGCTTCATTCAAAAATTTAGAAACTTTAACAGAATGGGTAAATAAAAATTCTCTAGATAATGAAAAATTTATTAGTTTGTTGTAGGGCATTATTCAATACTTTCCATGTTGATAGCTTCAACGTACAATTCACGCATAATCTTTTTGAGTTTATCAGATTCTACATTAACTGTCAACCCATCAATATACTTATTCAAGATTGTTATTGTATCTTCTGCCTGGTCTATAACGTCATCATCTCCGTTAATTATTGAGTCGGAAAAATCTTCGACGACAACAACATCAGCAGCACCAGATTTAATTAAATTATCGAGAACATAATCAAACATATATGAATTGTTTTTGTTTACAGAAACAATTTTTACGTAAGTGTCTTTATGTTGAGAGTAATTATATTTCTTCCAAAAATCAAAGTCTTGTACAGTATCATCATACTGTATTTTAAAGAACATTTTATTTGGGTTAGGAACAAAAGTCAACTCTCTAGTATCGGTGTCGAATACATGAAAGCCTCTCTGGTCATCATAGTCCGCCCATGTTATTTCATACTGGTTACCCAAGTATGTGATAGTTCCGTTTGTAGATTTATGGTGAAAATGTCCAGACAAGACCATATCAAATCTGTCAAAGATTTTACTATCAAGTCCTTCATGGCAAATGTTACCCCTGTCCATTTCGAAACCAGCAATCTCAAAATGACCAAAAACAATTTCTGATAAGGCAGTTTTTAACGACTCGATTGATTGCTCATAGTTGCCACTATTAATCCAAGGCATCAATAGAATAGGTAAACCGCTATATTCTTTCAATACAGGTTCAGTGAATACGTTGATGTTGTCGTAGTGGTCGAACAACTCATTCATCGCATTGATTTCATTTGTGTTCTTGTATGTCACATCATGGTTACCAACCAATACATCCATGGTGATGTTTTCTTTTTGTAGAACATCAAAGAATCTCTTGCGCCACTGATTCAAAATCACATAGTTGATAAATTTTCTGCGGTCAACCACATCACCCAAATGAATTATGTGAGTGATGTTATTTTGTTTCAAGTAGGGAAAGAATGTACCTTCCCAAAACTTGAAAAAGAATTCGTTGAATAGTAGACTGTCTCCTCGCGCTCCCGCATGAGTATCATTTATAAGTGCCAGCTTCATAGTGTAGGTTTACTTGCAACTCTCTTACGCAATTCAGTTGTGGAAAAACTGTGCTTTCTTTCATTGTAAAAAATTTTAATTCCTCTTTGTTCACAAATTTCTTTGCCAGTGAATTGTTTATCTCTATATTCTTCACCGATAATCCGAATGGAAATAGGCAAGAACATCAACAAATCTTCAAGGTCTTTCTCTGTTTGATAAACAATTATTTCATCCACAAATTTGACTGCCTTTAATTGCACATATCTTTCCACAATAGACTGAACAGGTTTGTTTTTGTTCTCTCTATCTATTGAGGGGTCTATTTGCAATCCTACAATTAGGTAATCACAAATACTTTTAGCCTCAGCTAACATCAATATGTGACCTGCATGAAGCAAATCAAAAGTGGAACAGGTGAAACCAATTGGTTTTCCATTCATATCGTCAGGTAAAACTAGCATATTATACTCCAAAAATTACAGCTTGTCAGGTATTTCTTCTAAGATTTCAGGCAATTGTTCTAACGAAACTTCTTCTTCTATAAATTTTTCCAAACCTTTAGACTTGGTTTTTTTCTTTGCTTTTTTCTTTTCTTCGAATGTATGAATAAATTCTGAAATGTTATCATACAGAACAAACTGTTTTACATTGCCTTCAGAATCTTCAAAAAGTTCAGCTTCATCCAATATACCAAATTGTTCAGTTGCCTTATACTTCACATAAAGTTGTTTCTTTTCTTTCTGTATTCTTCTTAAGAATGCGAAGTAGATAATCTGTGTAAAATATGCAAATGGATTGGTCGACTTCGTTGGGTCAAAGTTTCTAAAATACATGATGCAGTTTTCAATGCCATCACATATCATTTCTTCCCTAAAGGAATATGAAATGAAGTTTGGTTTTCTGGACAGGTGTTCTGCAATTTTTAGAAAACATTCTCCGATATAATTGGGAACAATTGGTTCTTCTTTGTTTTGGTTTTTTGCCATATCACAAGCTTGCTTATATTCGATAAGTGCCTGTAAAAAATCGGCATTGTTTACGTAGTGTTTTGTTTTAGACATATACGGGTTTTACTTTATAACTCCATGGATTAATTGCTAACGATACTCTTTGTCCTTCAAATTTCTCCACACAATGATGTATGCCTGGAGAAAAACACAAAAGACTATTTTGTTTTGGTTTAATTGAGACATGCTCAGTAATGAAGTGTCCACCAGAAATCAAATCTATTTTTGGATAATAAACAGTGCTACAAATAGGAAAGTTACCTTCAGAATTCGATTCATCAGTATCATAGTGCCAACCTTTATCGACGTTGTAGTTCACCCAATATTCAAATCCAACCATATTCGACAAATCAAAAAACTTTGACACATTCAATATTAAATTACCGATTGCTGTGTGTGAAAGTTTCTTAGCATCGTCCAAGGTAAAATCTTTCCAATTAAACGGCATCGAAAACTGGCAATATCCCTGCATCTCTTTTACCTGCTGCTCATTCAAAACATCATCTACTATAACTAACATTTTTTACCTAAAAAAAGACTTGACAACTTTTAACTGTGTTCATATAATGACGGTGTTGCCAATCATCAATGTATTAATTTCTTCTTGGTACCTGGTTCCTTTGATTGAAATACTTCTTTGATATCTTCATCCAAATCATCAGCGATGGCTTCATCTAGTTCTTCATCTGTTGTTTCATCAAGCAAAGCTTCATCGATGAGTCTCTCACTTTGTTCCATTACTTCATTGGCTTCCACAACTGCATTATTATAATATTCAATCAATGATTCTTTTGGTTCAATGAATGTCAATACTTCATGCTTGTATATTTCAACAAAGTTTTGCTGAATCAATTCAATTGGTAACCAAGGACTCATTAGAACCATTGATTTGGAAACACTCAACCTCTTAAAGAATAAAGACATTGGATTTTCCAAAATTAACATATGATTTTGTGTTTCCATGAAACTAGCCATAATATCTTCACCATCTTTAAGTCTTATAATTTTAGTTTGTTTGACCATTTTTTAACTCTATATTGTAAAATTTATAGGAAAACTTTTCCTCGTCATACATTTTAATTCTTTCTATTAAATGTTGCAAGGTAAAATTGGTATGTTTGCCTATTCTAAAATCGTCAGCGATATCAAATAAAATAGCTTCTTCTTTGTTATCGCCTTTTCTTAAGCTACGACCGATAGATTGTAAGTTTCGTATCCTAGATTTTGATGGGCTTGCAAAGATAACATTGTGTAAGTTTCTTATATTGATACCTGTAGAAAAAGTTCCATATGATGCTATGATGATTGCATCATTTTCCTTTTCTGTAATTGCTCTTGTTTGTTCTCTAACTTCAACATCAGTATTGCCATAAACGAAAAACACTTTTCTTTCTTTAGATTCAGACTTTATAATTTCATAAAGTATTTTTCCATGTTTCTCAACGAGTTGAAACAAAATTAGAGAATTTCCTTTTAGTGATAGTGCTAAATTTTTAATGAAAATATTTCTTTGTTTGTTCTGTACTATGTATGATAGCTCAGCCTGATAGTCCCATTTACGACTCAGAGTACATACTTCTTCAGGATATTTTAGAACAAGACACTTTATCTTAAAGTCTGCAATGTGTTTATTGTCCATCAACTCTTTAGTTGTTGTGACTTTTAATACAGGACCAAATAAACCTTCAAGTACCAACTTGTGCGTTTTTGTTCCATCTAAAGTTCCAGTGCAACCTATTCTATACATTGCATTTTTCATATTTGTCATAATTGTTGCTAAAGATTTAGCTTTGAAATTATGTGCTTCATCACCAAGAACAAAATCGAATTGTTCGAAGTATTCTGGTTCTTTATTGTAGATTGATTGCCATGTGGTTATAGTTAGAAACTTATTTGTTTCTTTTTCTTTACCAGCATACTGTCTGTGACAATGTTGTTCAACATCATAACCATAAGATTTAAAATCGGAATACATCTGTTCAACAAGAGATGTGGTAGGCACAATTAACAGACCCTTATTGCACTTTGTCTGAATGTATCGTAGAATAAGATATTGAATGAGAGATTTACCAGATGCGGTAGGAGATAAGAGTAGCACTCTGCGATTCCTAATAGCATGAACAAACGCCGTTATCTGGTATTCTCTTTGTTCAATTGTATCAGGTAAATTTAATGATGATGCAAAGTCAACTGCTTCATTGACCGAAAAATTATCAGTAAGCTTGACATTACTATCAAAGTGTATTGAATAGTTTCTTTCTTCACAGAAACGTTCAATGTAAGGAACGAGTCCATAATACATTTGATTTGTTCTTAAATCGAACAAACGTATTTTTCCATCCCACAATTTATTTTTGTATGCAGGTGTAAATTGAAAACCAGGAACAAAAAAAGTAAAATAGTCTGAGAGTTCTTGAGCTAAACTTCTTTCACACTTTACATGAATAAAGGACTCATTCTTTTTTGTGATTATCAAATTCATCTTCTACTTCTTCCCACGTACTATCACCCATTAATCTCACTGTCATAACATATGTATAATGTAGAGGAAATGCGCTCCATTCGTTTGGTGCAATCGGTGATAGTACATTCACATTCTTATAATTATTGAAATAGACGTAGTAGCATCGTCCATGTACAACGCGAAAACCGTAAACACACTTGTGCATTATTTCACTCACTTGCATACGATTCATTAAAGCTTCAGCCTGTCTTTTCAAGACATTAACTTGCTCCATTATTCTATCGTACTCTTGCTTTGCATTTAACTTACTGACATTCAGTAGAATGTCTTTTTCTTTTTCAATTGCAATAGGTGCAAAAGCAGGGCTTCCTAATTCCATTGGATAAGGAAGGCTGCTTCTTCTCATTGGGTCGTGTTCATCTAGTTTCATTATACACCCTGTATAAATCTTTCCCATTCTATGAAAGATTTCAATTGAAATGTTCTGCTATGTAACTCTTTAAGTATTGCTTCACATGCGGAAACCATTTCCTCATTCATTATTTTTGATGCAAGATACTTATTTAATTCCTCATCTGCTTCCATATATGTGGTTATATCAGACTTCAGTAGGAATGGAAAAGGTTCAAGCCCGTATTTTTTCAAATCATCATTGCTCATTTTGCCGGTGTAATATTCCCAGCGAATCTTTTTAGCTCGGTTATATTTGAACTCTGAATCTTTGACAAGCAACTTATGCCGAGAAAGTATATTCAAATATTTACTGTGTAGTTTGGGTATATCAAGCAATGCTTTGCCTGGTTCTGTTCTATCAATTTGGGAATCTTTTTCCCATTCAGTCATCAAATCATCAAGTTTACTCATTACAATACCTCCATCACGGAGTATACATTAATTAAAACAATTTTTCAATATTATAATAGGTAAATCTGAAAGATGCGTCAGAAGTTAAAATGCTTTCTGGACTATCTGCTGTTGAAAGAATGAATGATGAAAGTGATGTTGGGAAAACATCGTAGAATTTAAACCTGTAGTACGGTTTAAATGAAGAAGAATAAACTGTCAGTGTTGCATCTGAGAACTGTGGTTGTGGTGGATTCGCAGGCTTCGATAATCTAGGCAATTGTTGATAGTCTGAATAAGATTCAGGGAAAGTCATCGCACGAATCCAATCATGAATTTCAATCCATGAACGCATTTCTTCATCGATAGCAAATGTCACGTTAATCATATCGTATATTGCTTTTTCACCAGGAGAATATTTCTCAACAAAAGGTGTTGCAACTGGAATTTCACCCAAAGAAATGCCTGGTACTGTCACAGCTTGACAGAAGTATTCGATATTTGGTACTCTACTAAAAGTAAATTGAAACTTATTAGGATGTAAAAAGTTTTGATTTACTGGAGTGTTTTGAACTGGAATATTAGCCATGTTATTATTTATGCATAAAAAAAGAGGAGCATTTCTGCTCCCCTTTTAAGTACCTCTCTTAATGGAGGCTTAGATTACATAATGTTGTTAATCTTGAATGCTCTGTAGTAGTTGTTAGCTGCAACAGTCAATGCACCGTTACCTTGTGTGGTACCTTCAGCAAATGGGTTAGCAACTAGACCGTAACGGGTCTTGAAGCCAATCTTTGGCTGGAAGGTGTTGGTGTCAACTGCACGAACCATTTGTAGAGGAACGTATGGGCAGTAGAACAAGCCAGCGTCATAAGCGTTAGAGCCTTTGAAACCAACAACTGCAAACTCAGAGGTAGCACCAGCTGGGAAGTATGGGTCGATATAGACCTTGATACGGCCAAACAATGTACCTGCGAATGTGTTGCCAGTGTCGTCAACGGTTAGGTTAACTTGACCGCCAAGAGCAGAGTTGTAGTCAAGGATACCAGCCATAGCTAGAGCAGAAGCAACGTCAGATGAGCAAATCATCACGTTACCTTTACCACGACGAGTCAACTTAGCGATTTGATTAGCTTCACGCTCAACTTGGAATGCCAAGCCTTTAACTTTTTCAACCATCCAACGACCGTTAGAGTCGGTGTCAAGGTCGAAGGTACCAACTGTAGTAGTACCGGTTTTGCAACCAACTTTAGCAACAGTGTAAATGGTACGTAGAACTTCACGGTTGATTTCAGCAAGAATTTCTGTAGAAAGAATATTGCTCAATTCGGTTTCTGCATCAAGACCATGAACTGCTTTCAAGTCTTGTGCAAGTTCCATTGAGTATTCTGCTTTCAATGCACGGCTCTTAGCAGTAACGGTAACTTTCTCGATTGAGAAGCCCATTTCTGTAGGAGTAATACCTTCAGCAACAGAAGTAGCCATAGCACCAACGGTGTTAGCGTCAAACACACCGTATGGACGGTCAGATGTAGAAGCTTTAAGACCGAAAGTTTGTTGACCAGAAGCAGAAGCAGCACCAGTGTGAGCAGTGTTAGCTTCATTATAGAAAGCTTCAGTACCAGTAGAAGCAGAACGGTCAGTACCATACATAGAACGCATTGCGAAAATCATACCGGTTGGTCCAGTCATTGGCTGAACACCGCAGATATCATAAGCGATTAGGTTAGGTAGTGAACGACGAACCAAGCTGATTAGGATTGGGTCGAAACCGGCAACAGGACCTGCGTTTTGAGCATCAGCACCACCGAAGCCACCAGTACCAGCAGAGTTGGTTGGAGCAACTTCGTTAAGGATTTGACCTTCTTTAGCCATTGCCTGAACTTGGTTCTCAAGAACAACGGCAGTAACGGCGCGCTTATAAGGGTCGGTAATTTTTGGTAGGTCAGCATGTTCTAGAACAGGTGCCCACTTTTTTTGTAATTGTTCGGAAAGAAACATCTAATATCTCCTTGTTATTATTAAATTAGATTCGGGTTGTTTTTGAAATTGACTGAACAATAGAATTCATAAAAGCGTCAGTAACAACTGCTGGCTTATCTTCTTCTACTTGTTCATTTAATTGAGCTTCGTCTGCCTTTTTTACACCGGAAGGGAAATAGTTTTCACGGATAGTCTCAAGCTTTTGTTTGAATTCTTCCTCTGTGGAAAATTCTACACTCTCTGCAAGTGCTTTAATTTTTTCTACTTGAGTTGCGGTTAAACCTTCACAAACTTCATGTGTAACTTCGGTCTTATATGCTTCGATAAGTGCCTTACGGTACTCAACGTTACGCTCAACTTCTTCGTTTAGTTTGGCTTCAACTTCTTCTAGTTTGCTTGCCAATTCATCAACTAGGTCAACTTTTTCAGATGGAACATCAATATAATGTTCCGCAAATAGGTTACGCAAACCGTTAATGAAATCTTCAGTGATTTCGGAACGGATGCCTTTTTCAATAGCAATTTGGTTTTCTTCCATCCATTGCTCAACGACATAACCGATATAGTCATTTACTTTATCAGTCAAATCAGCTTTAACAGTTTCTACAGCTTCTTCAAGCATAGAAGCGTATTTGGCTTCAGTTTCTTCTTCGATTTGTTTTACACGGTCATAAACACGCGCTTCGAAAATAGTTTTAACTTTACCTTTGAATTCTTCAGAGATAGTAGAATCATCTGCAAACAACGAATCAACATCAGCAGTCAAGTCTACTTTTTCTTCTGCAACGACTTCACCATCTTTTTGTTCTTCTTCCATCTTTGCAGATGCGTCAGAAGCCTTTGTGGTAGGTGCAGTTGCGCTCTTAGATGTAAATGTCATCTTGTGTGAATCGTCATCAGGCTTTGCATTTTCTGGGGTTGGACCGCCAGCGTCTTGCGTTTCGCCATCTAACTTTGCGGCAGGCATAGAGTTCTTGCCTTTACCAGCGGCTAGAATTTCTGCGGCAGCCTCAAAAAGTTTATTTTTAGCCATTAGGAATCTCCTTTTGTGTTATATATTTATAATTATTAAAGTTTCGAAATAAAGTTTTCAAAGAGGCGATATGCCACTTGTTCTATTTCTTTGCTTGAGGCTCTGCGAATTTGCTGCTTTGCTCTTTCAATATCTACCTCAACAAAACGGCCTTCAACAAAAAGCCATTCTTTATTTTCCATGATACCATTCACGAAAGCACCTGGAGCGGAAGGGTCAGCAACTACATCAGCAGCAGTTGCTAATCTAAAATCGTCAGCTACAATATTGATGCCATTTTCTCCAGGCAACAAAGAACCCATACCTCTTGATGAAACACCTAGGCTAACTCCAGATTCTATGAAATTCTTTACAATGTTACCATATGGTGTTTCTAAAACTCTTGCTTTACCTATAAATCTATTTTGGTCATCTTCTTTTAAAGATTCAATCTTTATACAAACTCTTTCAAGATTTATAGATGGTGTATCTGGGTGACCAAGTTCACCTAATGCTCTATTGCTTTTGATGTATTCATCGGTGTAACGAGAAACTTCTTCGCGCAAAGTATCAATTTTATACATTCTGCGATTTCTGTTAGCTTGTTCACCAACTAAGAAAACACCTTCAATGTAAAGGTTTTTCTTTCCAGATTCTGTTGTCTCAGTTAAGTATTTGACTTCTTCGACATTCTCTCTAATTAATTTCATAGAGGTGCTCCTGTATCTGCATCAACGGTATATGTTGCAGTCTTACTCAAAACCAACAACAAAGTTCCGTCTGTACCAGAATTTGTTACATAAATGTTTGCCGTAGCGGTGTTGCCCACACTCACATCAAATTGTGCAAAGGGCAAATCATTTTCACCAAACAAACTTAAAACAGGTACTCCTGTTTCATCGTTGCCTCTATAAACAATCCATTTGCCATCGGTTGATGAAGTTAGATGTGTAATTGAAGCACCAGTTATCAATTCAATTTGTGTATTGGTTGATAACTGTTCTAGATTAATTCGTGTAGCAGTATTACCAGTTACACGAATAACTGATTTTGAACGCTTTGAATTGATAATTTCAAATGGCATGTTATTTTATTCCCATTGATTTGCGGCGGCGCATAGACATTTTTCTTTTCATTAGTGTTCTGTTCAATTTTGCTCTGCCTTTTGTTTTCCAATATCTCTTTAGCTTTCTAGCTTTTTGTATTCTTTGCATTGCAGGTATACGTTTAACTGTATTACCTGAAATGCGGTATCCCTTAACCGCTGAACGTCTTATATTTCTTTGTACAACAATTCTGCCTTTTGCATTTCTTCTAATTCTTCGGCGAATTTTTTGTATTCTTCCTTGACGAACAACATTTGCTTCATTCAAAGAATCATTTTCGAAATCTACATCTTCATATATATCTGCCGCAATAATTCTCTTTTCTTGCTCTAGTCTTTTTGCTGCGACTTCATTCAAGCGAGAGTATATAAATTCTTTCGCTTCTAAATGTTTACCCTCAATAATTAAATCTATTAATCTCATTGCTTATTGAGTACAAATTCTTTTAATTTTTGAAATGTTTCTTTTGAATCATATAACATCTCAAAAAACTTTTGTTTATTTTCTTCATCAAGTTTTTCATAAACATTTTCAAAAGCAATATCTGTTTCTTCATCGAGTGTAACTATAGTACCATCATTCAACTCAAGTTTATATTCTTCTGTTGTTTGTGCTAAACCTGCTTCTTTACCAATAAAAGGTATTGCAAATTCTCTTTCCAGTTTATCGCTCTTGTAAGTGGCAACTCTAAGCCCATTTGGATATAAACGAACTGCGGTTCTTTTTAAAAGAATAATAAAAGGTGGTTCCGAAACAACAGCTTCTTCTAAAGAAATTTCTTCTTTTACTTCTTCTTTTTCTTTTTTTTCTTCTTCAGATTCTTTATCAATGACTATTCTGTGTGCTCTAACTTTTTTGCCTGATGCACTTAGTTTATAATCTGCGGTATCAATAACACCTTCGCTGACAGACTTTCTAGCCTGACGAAACATCTGTGGATTATTTGTAATCAATTCAACCATCTTGTTGAAAAGATTTTGTATAATCGCTCTGTCAGCATTGGAAAACTGTGGCTTATCTTCACCCATTTTTGCAAGAATTTGGTGCATACGTTGAATTTGCGCTTTGTTACCTAACCCAGCACGAACTAAAGCATCGAACTTTGAATAGTCTTGCTTTTCTTCTTCAACGATTCTAAACTCTTGCAGATTTTTCATTCTTCGTTTACTTCTTCTTGTGATTCTACATTAGGTTCTTCTGTAGGTTCTTCTTCTTTACCAGTAAAAATTGTAGAAGCCATTTCTTGTTTCTTAGCTTCCAATTTTTCAAATGCAGCAGAAGAAAGTAATTCTTCTAATGCATCTCTAGCTTCAGCAGACTGTCCTGCACCTACCAAATCAATGAATTGTCTTGCGTCCATAATATCTCCTTATTGATTATTTATTACCCTACTGAAACGTTTAACCACACTGTCAAGTTCGGGCGTTTCCGTTTCAGCAGAACCTCTTTCTGTCACATTATCTTCAGGTGGAAATTGTTCAGCATCAACTTGTTCTTGTTGACCCTGTTGTTCTGGTGGTAAAGGTCTACCATCAGGACCTAAAGGAGCAGGTTCAGGTTCTTTTTCAATTTGTTTATTCATTTCTTCAATATCTTCATCAGTCATTTGAAGAACGTTTTTCTTTACCCACTCTTGTGAGTAGTAACGACCAACATATGGGTCGATTTGACCTAAAATCTGTAATCTATTTTGCAATAATTCTGCATCGCGTAATTCAGCAAAGTTATTATCTTTCTTATAGTCGTAATAAATCTTTTCTCTGAATTCTTCCCATTCTTCCGAAGTACAAATGCCTTTAAGTACCAACTGCGTTTTAAGTGCGTGGTCAAACATTTGAGAAAACTTATTACGAATCTTGGTGATGAACTTTTGAAACTTCAATTCGTCGCGTGTTACTTCTGTTGACCTACCAAGACCAACTAAACCACCACCTTGTGGTTCAAGTCTTGAATACGGAACATTCATCGACTGTAATAGTTTTCTTTGGAAATATTGAACATCTTCCATCTGACCTAAGTTTTGACCAGCAGGTAATGTTGTAATTTCTGTACCTTTACCACCTTCACGACGAGGTAGCCAGAAATCTTCAAGCATAGACATGTGTTTTCTGTCATCACGCAATTCACCTGTGCTTGCATCGTAAACCATTTTGTTACGGTACTTGACCATGATATCACGCAAGTATTGTTCAGCCTTACCTTTTGGTAAGTTACCAACGTCGATATAGAAAACACGGCGTTCTGGTGCTCTACTGATACGGTAAATTACAACCGCATCTTCAATCATTCTTAGCTGATTGAGTGGCTTAATTGCTTTGTGTAAGAATGAAATGACGAAAGTATTTTTCGCATCCATCATGCCAGAGTTAACGTTAATAACCGACTCTGGAGAAATTCTTAGGCCTTGATTTGCTGCTGCGGTAAATGATTGAGTTGTTGTGCCTCTATCATTGTAGATGTAATATTCAGCAATAGACTTGATGATATCTGCACCAGTTTTTGGGTCACGACCTTTTTGTACTTCACGAACTTTACGTATTTTGCGTGGGTCAATATATCTTAACTCTTGAATACCTTCTTTTGGATTTTGTTCATTAACAATAACATGATAATAAACTCTACCATCAATGTACCAACGTCGAAAAATATCATCGGCTAAGTTTGAAAAATTCAACATGTTTAAAACATTATCAAATTCTTCAGTAATTTTTTTCTTGATTGTTTCTGGTTGTTTTAAATTATCAAGATTAATATCTACAACTCTACCATCTTTATCATGACAAATTGCTTCATCAACAATTTCTGTAATTGCTTGGTCACATTCAGGATGATTAGACATTTCACGATAACGTGTAATAAGTTCCAATTCATTGCGGACGGAACCTTCTAAATCAACGTAAGTGCCATAATGTGCATTTTGTGTAATCGTGACTGCACCATCATCCAACGCTTGTGTTGGAAGTGCAAATGAAGCTTGTTCAGGATTTTCTTTCTGAACA
>JACCDW010697039.1_pt1 | contig 26717 bp, 25 predicted proteins | sample 7449781 | NCBI WGS metagenome assembly JACCDW01 (sample SAMN15323449, study PRJNA562643) | freshwater metagenome | isolation source: river surface water | place: USA:Blue River Watershed | collected 2017-08-18
CCACCATGCCTGATAGGTCTTTTCTGTCCCTCCAAAAACGAGGAGTTTGAGAGATGATTTGTTGTTGGTATAAGTTGCCGATGTGTAGTAACTCCAAAGATCAGATTTTGCGCGATCTATAAATCCGTCGGAAGCAATGTTTGAAACGCGACCACTAAAATTCATAAAGTGATTGGGTTTAATTTGATAAGTTGGGCTACTAAATTTTGCAGTTAACTTTCTTGAATTGAAACTACCATAGCTTACGTTGAATTCGTTGGTATTTAAGTTAGAAGTTTGAATATTCACACTTGCACCAAAGGCACCCGCACCCGACATGCTACTTCCCAAACCTCTCTGAACAGTAAGATTTCCAGCGGAACTTGCTAAATCGGGCATATTTACCCAAAATACACCTTGACCCTCTGCATCGTTGATAGGAACTCCGTTAATGGTAACGTTTGTTCGAGTGGCATCGCTACCGCGAACTCGAATTCCGGTGTAACCAATTCCGTTTCCTGCATCGGAGGTGGTGATTACATTTGGAAGTTGTTGAAGCAGGATAGGGAGGTCACGACCTGTATTGATTGCATTGATTTGATTTTCTGTCATTGTGTTTACATTGCTTCCTTTAATTTTGGATTGGGTAGCAATGACAATGACTTGCTCAATGGTTTTTAGGGTGTCGGTTTTTGATAATGTTAGATTGTTTTGTTGGGCAGAAACGCTTGTTATTAGCGAACAAATGCTACACATAAACGGAATGATTTTTTTGAAATTCATGTCTCTTTTGTGGTTATACATCCGAGACGCATCAAGTGAAACTTGATCATTTCCCTTCGCAGGCATTATCCTGAGCAGGTTAACGGGTATAATCTCAGCGCTCATTTAGAGGCACCCCGAATGTGATTACAAAGGTATCAAAATTTATACGCACATATGCAAATCTTTTTTGAGTTATTTTTTGACAGAGCAGTTTAAGATAGAGTTGTATTCATTTTTGGTCATATTTAATTTTGGTTATTTTAGGTGGTGTACAATGTGAAAATCATGTTTTAAGTTTGTTGTAATGAATCGCTTATTCTATTCCATTTTTGCTACCTGTTTCATTCTTGGTATCTCTTCATTTGCTGAATCTTCTTATGTTCCGCTGGGCAAGAAAAAGTTTGAATATCCAATGCAAAGAATCAAAGGAGGAACTTTTAAAATGGGAGACATTCATGGAGAATATGATGAAATTACGGTGCATCCGGTGACCCTAAAAAACTTTTCATTAGGTATTGCTGAAGTCACACAAGCACAATGGAAATTGATTATGGGAACAAATCCATCTTATGATCAATCTGATGAAAATCAACCGGTAACAGATGTGAATTGGAATGATTGTATGGAATTTATTAAGAAATTAAATGAAGTTACCGGAAGGAAATTTAGACTACCTACTGAAGCCGAGTGGGAATTTGCGGCGAGAGGCGGTAATTATGGTCATGATTTTATTTATTCTGGTTCCGACAATGCTGATTCGGTGGCTTGGCAAAGTGAATTTGATTCGGAAAAACCACATGTTGTGATGCAAAAGAAACCAAATGAACTTGGTTTGTATGATATGAGTGGCAATGTTTGGGAATGGTGTAGCGATTGGTATGCCCTTTATCCATATGATGCACAATTGAATCCTAAAGGTCCTTTGAAAGGCGAATCAAAAGTCATTCGCGGTGGCAGTTGGGGTAGCAGTGCTGAATATTGTCGGGCTACATTAAGGTTTAGAAGGGCACCTTCGAATAGAACTTACTACTACGGTCTAAGGTTAGCGGAATAATTAGTGCATGATTTTTTTGAGTGTTTTATAGGACTCGGGAAAATCTTCTTTGCTTAATTTTAAAATTCGATGTTTGGCTCTCCGGCGCCAATCGTGAATTGGTCCCCCATCATTGATTTGTTTATATGATTGGATGTTTGCCTTTAAAGGTTGGCCAGCTTTATCTATTTCTAAACATAAAATTGGAGCAATTCCATTGTTTTTGGAGAGGTTAAACCGAGAATAGGTGCAAAAATTTCCAAGTGAATATGCAATCATTCTGTTTTTGTAAATTTCTATGCCTCGTGGAACATGTGGACCATGTCCTAGGAGTAAATCAGCCCCATGATCAATACAAAAATGGGCGAATGCGTATACATCACCTCGATTTTCATTCAGATAATTTTCTTGCATACGTGGCACATGGATGTGTTTATTGCCCTCCGCGCCTCCATGGAAACTCACAATCACCAAATCGCAGAATGAGTTCAATTCGTTTATGAGCGTTTTCACTTTTTCTGTGTCTTGAATTTGCACACAATCTTCACCAGTTGCAACGCCAATAAAACCAACTTTTATGCCATTGATGTTGAGAAAATCAACGGGTCTAATGTTGGTTCCGGCATGGAAAATACCTTCTTTTTTGAGAATTCGATGGGTTGAATTGATGCCGGAAATACCAAAATCTCCAATATGATTGTTTGCCACAGAAAGTAAATTAAAACCAGCATCAGAAAGGGTTTTTGCATATTCAGTTGGCTGTTTGAAAGCATAACAACTATTTGAATCTTTACATTTTTTGACTTCCCCAGTTGAATCGAAAAATGTTCCTTCTAAATTTCCAAATACAATGTTCTGTGTTTTCAGGAAGGGACTTATTTCATCAAAAAAATTTGGAATTCGAATACCCGAATGATTTTTGTAAACCAAGAAATCTTTATTCGGTAGGTATTTTGCTGAGGGATAATTTGTTCCCAGCATAATATCGCCAACTGCGGCAATTTTTAATGTTTGAATGATAGCGGTGTCGGATTTTATATATTTTCTTTTTTCAGAAATTACATTTAAATCAACCCCTTTCTTGGCAATTTTTGTAGGTTCCTTTATTTGAAATTGTCCTTTACAAGCGAATGAAATGATCATCGTTATAAGAAACAAACCTCTTTGCATGATACGAAGATAATTGTTTTAAACATTTAACATTGAATTGAACCTAAGTTGAATGATTGATTTGATGCATTTGTTGGTTATTTTTGTTTCAAGATGTATTTGAAGTCGATTTCCCTCAAAAAGTATTTTATTGTATTCTGTATTCTTGGAATTTTTCAATTTGGTTTTGCAGTTTCTGTACCTAAGATTGGTGAAAAATTGATTCGCAATCATAGTTATTCTAATTACAAAATTGTGCAACCGTATAAAATGGATATCGAATTGGACGTAGATATGGAAAATCAAATGATTTCCGGATATGTTGTTTATCATTTGAAATGGAATAAAAATAGAAATACAACAAATTCTAAGACAAATAAACCGGTAAATAAGGGTCTACTTGCTTCAATGTCTGATCCTGAAAATTGTGTGGTTCTCGATACAAAAGGGTTGATTATTCGAGATGTTTATGGCATGGATCATAGTGGTGTTAATTGGAACTATGGTGATTCTAACTCAATCATAGGTAAATCTTTAGTGATTCAATTGCCGAAACAGGATACCATCATCACAGTCTATTACAGAACATTTAATAAAGTAGAATTGAATAGAGCGGGTAAGGAATTCATTTCTGCGCTACAATGGCTAAAGCCCGAGCAAACATTCGATAAAGTGCATCCTTTTATGTTTAGTCAATCACAAGCCATTTTGGCAAGAACATGGCTGCCGTGTATGGATGTTCCAGCAGTGAAATTTACGTACAATGCAGTTGTGAACTATCCGTCGGAATTGAATGTTGTGATGAGTGCCCAAAAGTTCTCTGATATTCCTTCATTTTTGAAGCAAAATCCTAAAAAAAATGGCGAGTTTAGGCATTTTGTAAAGCAAGTAAAGCGTTCCAATCCATCTCATCCGCTAACAAGTGCATTTTTTCACCAAAGCTTACCTATTTCATCTTATCTCATGGCCATTGCAGTTGGTGATTTTAAGTTTCAAAAATTGGGTAAAGATTGTGGTGTTTATGCAGAACCTGGTTTATTGGAAAAAGCAGTTTGGGAATTTGGAGATTTGCAGAAAATGATTGACAGCGCATCGGCGTTGTACGGAAAATATGCTTGGAAAGAATACAATGTTTTGGTGCTTCCTACGAGCTTTCCTTTTGGAGGGATGGAAAACCCTGTGGTTACTTTTGCAACACCTACAATTATCACCGGCGACAGAAGTTTGGTGAGTTTGTTGGCCCATGAATTGGCGCATAGCTGGAGTGGAAATTTGGTGACCAATGAAACGTGGGATGATTTTTGGCTCAATGAAGGTTTCACAGTTTATTTTGAGAGCCGAATTATGGAGAAATTATATGGCAAAGACTATGCTGATATGCTCACCGTTTTGGGCCTCGGTGAATTGAGAAAAACCTTGAAAGATTTGATGGATAATGCGCCTGCCGATACACGATTGAAACTTGATCTTAGGGGGAGAAATCCAGATGATGGGTTAACTGATATTGCCTATGAAAAAGGTAGGTTCTTTTTACTATGGTGCGAACAACAAATGGGTCGTAAACAGTGGGATAAATTTCTAAATCTGTATTTCAAGAAACATGCCTTCTCAACATCGAATACCGAAGACTTTATTCGGGAATTAAACCAATTTGTTACAACTCAGTTGAAAGATCCGAAATTTATACAAGGCGAATTTTTAGGGAAGGTTAAAGAGTGGGTCTATGTGATTGGATTCCAAGAACCAAATGTGAAAAGTTCCTATTTACTTGCTGCTGAAAGTTTGGCTAAACATATAAACAGTTTGAATCAGCAGAATATTTCATTTGCCAAGGAATCAGGATTGTTCCTCAGTTCTGAGACCAAGGCTTGGACAACCCATCATTATTTACATTTTCTGCGAAATTTAGACAGTTTAAGTTTTGCAAATATGCGTTATCTGGATTCTGTATTCCATTTTTCACTGACGATGAACAGTGAAATTGCTTTTGATTGGTGTATGTTGAATATTAAGTCGGGCTATTTACCAGCTTATGGTTTCATTGATCAATTTCTGAACCGAGTTGGTCGCAGGAAATTTGTGCTACCGATATTTGAGCAATTGATTCGTGTAGGTGAAATGAAAGCGAAGGCTTGGATGAAAATAAACAACAAGGATTCATTTCAATATACTGATTTTCTTGAGTTGAAACTGGCTTTCGATTCTTATGAAAAAGCTTATTCAGGATATCATAGTGTTACTCGTTCTTCAATTGAGGAACTCTTTCATTTTGAGGAATGGAAAAAATAGATTTTGCGAATTTTGATTTATCTGTAGATCGAAAGATTCTTTTAGAGCAGGCTACATTAGAGCCACTAGAATTTTCGGAATTTAATGATGCGCGTGTATATATTCAACGCGATGATTTAATTCACCCCGTAATTTCTGGCAATAAGTGGCGTAAGTTGGAAGGGTGGATTCGTTATGCGAAAGAACATAACTATCTTACTTTGGTTACATTTGGTGGGGCTTTTAGCAACCATTTGGTTGCAACTGCGGCTGCAGGGTATCAATTGGGATTTAAAACCATTGGTTTACTTCGTGCTGATGAACATATAGATAATCACTATTTGAACATTGCAAGGGCATATGGAATGGAAATTCGTGGTGTTTCTCGCGAGTTGTACCGTGAAAAAACGCAATTATTCAATGAATATTCTTCTATTGAGGGACATTTGGTTATTCCTGAGGGTGGGCAAGGGGAATTGGCATTTGAAGGCTTTGAAGCATTGCTTGCGTCTTTTAGTAGGCCAGTTGATAGGATTATTCATGCAAGTGCTACTGCTACTACCGCCGTTGGATTGGCTTTGGCAATCAAAAAATTAAAATTGAATATAAGAATCAAAGCGGTTCTTGTACTTAAGAATTTCCAACAACAGTTAGATTATGCAAGAGAATTTGGTGTAGATGATATGATTGATTTTGTTGATGGATTTCATTTTGGAGGTTATGCCAAAGTGACCCCTGATTTACTTAGATTTAACGATGGATTTTATAGCGAAACACAAATTATGGTGGATCCAGTGTATACCGCCAAAGCGTTATGGGCGCTTCGCGAAATGATTCAATGTAATGAAATTAAGGGAGAAGTTGTGTTTTTACACACTGGTGGTATGTTGGGTCGTTATTCCGATAAATTCCAGAATATGCAAATTTTGTAGGTTATTTCCCTGAGGGAATCATTGGATCTACAGTACCTGTAAGAATGAGGTGTGTTTTTTTCCCATTGGTGAAAAATACATCTACATGTTTTCTAAAATACCCAAAGGTGTTTGCTGTTTTGTAAGATGCTGAAATCCAACCCGTATCGTTTGGTTTGATATCGTTTTTCGAATAATCGGAAGCTGTACAGCTACAACCAACTTCAACTTTATCAATTTTAATTGTTTGTTGGGTTTGATTCACGAAAGTATATTTGGTAGTTGCTGGTGGTCCGCTTGGTACCATTTTGAAATCGTGAATATGTTCATTCCATAGGATAGTATCAGCTGGAATTGCTTTGTTCGAGCTGCTAATGATATTTGGAGTTTCGATTGAAGTGTTTGGCGTTTTACATTGCTGAAAGGTCAATGTCCCTACAAAAAAAAGCGATAGGTAGAAAATAGAACGTTTCATTTTTTATCAGACGAATTTTGAGGGATTTCGGAGTTGTGCACTCGAATTTGTTTTTTCTGATATAGAACTGGTTTTTGTCCTGCGCGCACCACATTTCTTACTATGGCAATATTTCCTTCAATAATGAGCTCAAAGCTGGTATCGTCATAGTCTACAATAGTTCTTTTAAAATAAGGCCCCGGAGGGGTGTTTTGAGACATAAAGAAGAGTGTAATTGAGTCAGTGCTATGTGGTTTTACTCCTTTTTCTGGAAAAATGAAGTGAGTACATTGGCAATCAGGTGCTACTTGAGAAATGTAAACGGTATCGGAAGAATTGTTTTCAAAGTAAAATACTGCTTCAACGATATCTCCTAGATTACAATTTTGAGTAATTTTATTAGATCCAAGAACGCGGAGAGTTCCACGGTTATTGTTATTTAATTCACCAACGAGTTGGGCTTTGCTCTGAATAGAGAGCATAGCAAAAATAATTAGGATGAATTGTTTGTAGTGCATTTTATTTGATTCCGAATTCCAATTTCACAGTGATAGACGCTTTTTTATTTCTATCCGTTGTATTGTATACTCCACCCCAAGAAAATTCTTCGCTACTTGTTTTACCTGTAATTTGGAATACCCCCATTGTGGCATTTTTGAGTGAGCCAAGGGTTGAATTGCCTTTTTCTGCGATGTTTTTTGCCCTAGAAGTGGCATTTTCAGTAGCATTTGCAATTAATGTGATTTTCAAATCTTCCAATTTGGTGTAATAATAATTTGGAACACTTGGTTCAATACTGATTCCTTCCTCAAGTAATTGAGTGATTTCACGGGCTGTTTTTTCGATAATATCGAGTGATTTAGATTCAATGTTGAAGCTTTGCGTGAGTTTATATCCGTCAAATTCTGATTCTTCGGAATAGTCGCCATTGTTTTTGTAATTGCGGATAGATTTGGTGATTGCTTCAACGTTTATCGAGCTAAAAATGATTTCTGCCTCAGAAATTCCTTTATTGACTAAGTAGTTTTTAATTTTAGTTTGGTCTTTTTTTAGATTGTTGAAGGCCTCTTTTTTATCCATAGCTTTTGTGCTAAATTCTGCGCTCCAAACCACTAGATCAGACGAAAATTCCTTTTCAGCCAATCCTGTTGTTGAGATGGTTTCAGTTGAAACGTATTTGTATTTGTAGGCACTGCCTAAGATTGCAGCGGAAAGAACTATTGCCAAAGCGATGAGGCTCTTAGCGATGAGTGATAATTTTTTCTCTTCCATGTGAATTTGTGTTTTGAAACTTATTTCGAATATAAAAAAAGGGCCGATAAATCGACCCTTTTCTAATAAAATTATTTGATGATTATTGGTGACATTGGTTTTTCTGGTTCTTTAACAACATTCCCAGAGATTGTTAGTGTAACATCTCCGCCATTTCCTTTTACGAAAATGTTTTTGTTGAAAGTTCCTGGACGACCATTTGAATTGTATTCAGCAGTGATCACACCAGATTGACCTGGAGCAATTGCTTCACGCGGCCATTTTGGTGTTGTGCATCCGCAACTAGCAGAAACATTTGTTAAGATCAGAGGATCAGTACCAATATTAGTGAATTTGAAATCGTAAGTTGCAATTTGTCCTTCTATTACATTGCCAAAGCTATGTGTAGTGGTTTCAAATTTAATAGCCGCGTTACTTTTCACGTCTGTTTGCTCTGTTGAAGGTTTAATTTCAACTTGTGCATTCACGAAAGAGCTAAATGCCACTGATGCTAATAAAAATACGATTTTTTTCATATTCATTATTTTTTAAGTTCTGGTGCTTTTGGTGCTTCTGGTTCAGTAGAAACTGTACCGCTAATCACTAAGTCGGTGGTGCTACCATTATCAAAAGTTACTTTTACTGATTTTGAAAAATAACCTGGACGGTTTTCAGTGCCATAACTTGCTTTAACTTCACCTGAATCACCAGGCATGATAGGAGTTTTTGTCCAAGTTGGAGTTGTGCAACCACAAGAAGGATGTGCGTCTGTGATGACAACTGGAGCGTTGGTGTTGTTCTTAAATTTAAAAGTTACTTCAGCAGCAGGACCCATTTTAATTGGACCAAAATCATGAGACTTAGTTGACCATTTAATAGGTTCTTCCTCAATTTGTACATTTTTTTGAGCATAAGTTGTTGTTACGAAAGCCAATGATAGGGCTAATAAAGTTAACATCTTTTTCATATCGTTCTATTTTATATTTATTTTCTAAAATCAAGTATTCAACTATTGTGCCAAAAATAGAAATACGGTGTTTCACTTTTTCAGAGAATCGTCATATTTCTACTTTTAACAGACAAACGGAATTATAATTTACGTTTTACTTCTTCAGTTTTATAAATTTCTAGATAGTCACCAACCTCAATATCGTTGAATTTCTCGATTTGTAATCCACACTCATAACCACGTAAGACTTCTTTTACATCGTCTTTGAAACGTTTCAATGAAGATAATTCACCGTCGAACATAACCACACCGTCTCTAATGACGCGAAGTTTGCTCTTACGTTCAATTTTACCATCGGTAACATAAGCTCCTGCAATTGTTCCAACTTTAGAGATTTTGAATACATCACGAACTTCAACGGTACCAATCACTTTTTCTACAACTTCCGGACTTAACATACCTTCCATCGCAGATTTAATTTCTTCGATTGCTTGGTAGATAATTGAATATGTTCTGATATCGATTTCTTCGTTTTCAGCAATTTGACGTGCTTTTGCGGAAGGTCGAACTTGGAAACCAACAATGATTGCATCGGAAGCAGATGCTAACAATACATCACTTTCGGTAATTTGACCAACTCCGCTATGAATTACGTTAATTGCAATTTCTTCGGTGCTTAATTTCATCAATGAGTCTGACAAAGCCTCAACTGATCCATCTACGTCACCTTTCACAATTAACTTCAATTCTTTAAAGTTACCTACTGCCAAACGACGTCCAATTTCATCCAAAGTAATATGACGTTTGGTACGCATGCCTTGCTCACGAACCAATTGTTGGCGTTTATTTGCCAACGATTTAGCGTCGCTTTCTTCTGCAAAGACTGTCCAAGTATCACCAGCAGTTGGAGGTTCAGAGAAACCTAGCAATTTTACAGGTGTTGATGGCGGTGCTTTATCGATTTTAGCGCCACGTTCGTTAAATAACGCACGAACTTTAGCATAATGAGGACCAGCAACAACGTGATCTCCCACTTTTAAGGTACCGGTTTGTACGAGCATGCTACATACAATACCTCTACCTTTTTCTTGAGTTGCTTCAATTACGGTACCTTTAGCCCTACGTTTAGGGTTCGCAGTCAGTTCCATAAGTTCAGCTTCAAGAAGCACTTTTTCAAGAAGTTTGTCTACGTTAAGTCCTTTTTTCGCACTAATTTCTTGTGCTTGGAATTTACCGCCCCAATCTTCAACGAGTATATTTAATTGGGCTAACTGTTCACGAATACGTTCAGAGTTAGCACCATCTTTATCCATTTTATTGAATGCAAATACCATTGGAACGCCGGCCGCTTGAGCATGAGCAATTGCTTCACGTGTTTGTGGCATGACGCTATCATCGGCAGCAATTACAATGATTGCTAGGTCAGTTACTTTAGCACCCCTTGCACGCATCGCAGTAAATGCTTCGTGACCAGGAGTATCTAAGAAGGTAATTTTACGACCATCTTGAAGCGTAACTTCATAAGCACCAATATGCTGTGTAATACCACCTGCTTCACCTGCAATTACGTTTTCTTTACGAATGTAATCCAACAATGAAGTTTTACCGTGGTCAACGTGACCCATAACAGTTACAATAGGTGCGCGTGGTTCAAAATCAGCAGGATTTTCTTTTTCGTCGTCAACTGCTTCAATTTGAGTTTCTGCGTCAACAAATTCAATTTCAAAATTGAAATCATTTGCTACCAATTGAATGGTTTCAGCATCTAGACGTTGGTTAATTGAAACCATCAATCCCAATGCAAAACACTTCGAAATAACCTGAGTCACAGGAACGTTCATCATAGAAGCTAACTCATTAGCCGCCAAGAATTCAGTTACTTTAAGGATTTTGCTGTCCTCAATTTTTCTTCTTCTTTCAGCTTCTTGTTCACCTCTACGGCGGTCTTTATCGTCGGCTTTTTTCTTAAATTTATCACCACGACTTCTACCAGCGTTACCCATTTTACCCATTGTGTTTTTCACATTGCTTTTCACAGCAGATTGTGAAACCTCAGTTTTAACAGGAGTTTTAGGTTTTTGGTACGACGGTTTGAATTTGTCGTCGGTTTTAATCGTTTCCTGAACCGCAACTTTTACGGTTCCTGGAGTATCTTTACGTTTGCGTTTTTTACGCTCTTCTTTAACGTCTTTTTTAGCATCATTTGCTAAGCTTGATACACCTTGTTTAGGTGTTTGAAGTTGAATTGTGCCTAGAACGCGAGGACCTGAAAGGGTTTCTCTGCGGGTTTCGATTTTTTCAATTTCAATTGGCTCAGCAACTGGTTCTTGTTTTGGTGCAACCATTTTCGGTTCCTCTTTAACAACAGGAATTTCAACTTTAGGTTCTTCAACTTTTGGCTTTTCAACTACCGGAGGAGCTGGAGGCGTTTGTTTTTCAACTTTTGGTTGTTCTTTTTGTTTTTCTTGAGATTTACCTTCTGGTTTTTTATGTTTCTTAGGTTGTTCTTGTAAATCAATTTTACCTAAGATTTTTAACCCACCTACATTTTCATCTTTTGGAGCAGAAACTTCAACTTCTGGAGTTTTGTCTTCTACAATAGGTGCAATTGTTTCTTTTTCAACCACAGGAGCTTCGATAACAGGTGTTTCCACTACAAGCGTTTCAACAACTACTGGAACTGGAGGAGCAACTGGCTCAGGGGTAGGGGTAACCGTTGGCGCAACAGGTGCTGGCGTTTCATCAACGGCAGGTTTATTTGCAACCGGAGCTGTTGGAACAGCTGGTTTTACTATTTTTTGATTTTTAAGTTTGTTTGCCTCTTCTTTTGCTGCTTTATCAGCAGAAAATGCTTGTAGACAAGCTTGATACATGTCCTCATTGATTTTGGTAGTCGGACGTGCTTCCACATCGAACCCCTTTTGTTTGAGGAACTCTGCTAATGCAGTGAAACTTCTATTTAATTCGCCGGCAACTTTTGCTAAACGGTATTCCGCCATATTTTAATTCAAATTTACTTTTAATATATTGTAAATCCCAAGTTTCTTTTTTTTGTTTTTATTTAAATGATACTTACAAACTGCCTTGGGGTGCAGTTTGTAAGCATCATTGTATATTAATCTTCAAATTCTTGACGAAGAATATTTTGCACCGCAATAATGGTTTCTTCTTCAAGTTCAGTTCTCTTCAATAAATCTTCAACAGAAGAGTTGATTACATCTTTCGCTGAATCTAAACCAATTCGCTTCAATTCGTCGATAATCCATGAATCAATTTCATCTAAAAATTCATCCAAATCAACGTCGTCTTCGCTATTTACAGTGTTATTCACACGGTAAACTTCAATTTGGTATCCGGTTAACTTGCTTGCAAGTTTAATATTGTGTCCACCACGTCCAATCGCTAGAGAAACCTGATCGCTTTCCAAGAAAACATTCGCAGTTTCGCCAGCTATATCCATTCTGGTTATGTTTGCTGGTTGTAAAGATCTTTGTATGTAAAGGGCAGTGTTTGTTGTGAAGTTGATTACGTCAATGTTTTCGTTTCTCAATTCACGCACAATGCCATGAATACGCGCACCTTTAACACCTACGCAAGCTCCAACTGGGTCAATACGATCGTCATAACTTTCAACTGCAACTTTAGCTCTTTCACCTGGTTCGCGAACAACTTTTTTAATGGTAATTAAACCATCTAAAATTTCAGGAACTTCAAGTTCAAACAATCTTTCCAAGAATTCAGGTGAAGTTCTCGAAAGGATAATTTTTGGAGAACCTTTGTCCATGTCTACTTCATGAATGACCGCACGAATGGTGTCACCTTTTTTGTACATGTCGCGAGGAATCATTTGTTCTTTCGGTAAAGAAAGTTCGTTTCCTTCATCGTCTAAGATCATGATTTCGCGTTTCCAAACGTTGTAAACTTCACCGGTTATAATTTCACCACGTTTATCTTTATATTTACGGAAAAGTTCATCTTTTTCGAGTTCAATAATTCTGCTCATCAGGGCTTGACGTGCATTCAAAACAGAACGTCTTCCAAAATCATCTAGGAAAACTTGTTGAATACAATCTTCGCCAACAGCATAATCTGGCTCTAATTTTTGAGCTTCTTCAAGAGTAATGTGAAGATTTTCGTCTTCAACTTCACCTTGTTCTACAATCAAACGCAAATGATACATCTCAATATCACCTGTTTCGGTGTTAATGATGATGTCGAAATTGGCGTCTTGACCATATTTCTTTTTCAAAATGTTTCTGAAAACATCTTCTAACACACGCATCATTGTTGCGCGATCAATGTTTTTGAACTCTTTAAATTCGGAGAAACTCTCCACCAGGTTAATACCGAGATCCTTGGCTTTGGTTTTCATTTTATTTAAAACTAATTATAATTGTTGCTTGTTTAATGGAACTATAGGGTAAAATTAAAGCTTCGTAACTTAATTTTTTACCTTTTTCTTTGATTTCTTTCTGAAAATGAAACGATTGTTCTTCAATGGATTCTAATTTTCCTTTGAATGATTCACCATCATTGGTTTCAACTTCAAAATTTCGACCAACATGTTTCGGAAATTGACGAATGTCGGTCAAAGGATTATCTGCCCCTGGAGATGAAATTTCAAAAGTGAACGGTGTGTCACCAAAATCGCTTTCATCAATGATGGTTGAAATTTGACGTGTGAAATCGGCTAAGTCTTTCATAGACAATACCTCAGCACTGTCTACATAGAATCGAAATAACCCTGTTGGGCTCACGGTATGATGCACCACAAACAAATTAAAATTGTTTGCTTCCGCATCTACAATGGATCTCAATTTTTCACCTAGTTTTTTCATATTCAATAAAAAAGGGGACGGCTTTCGGCTTGTCCCCTCCCAGTTAATCTTATTCGGAAAGTTCTACAAATGTACTATAAATTTTCAAAAAATCCTAATGTCTTCAATTTTTCTTAGGTATAACCTTGGTTGAAATGATTTTAACATCACTCACCGGCCTGTCGTTTTTACCAGTTTCTACATATTGAATTTTGTCTACGATATGGTGTCCAGAAACTACTTTTCCAAATACAGTATAATTGTTGTCTAAGAAAGGTGTTCCGCCCCAGCTTCCGTAAATATTTCTTACTTTTTGAGGGATTTTGGTGTAAGCAGCTTCGATTTTGTCTTTTACCAATGGTTTAATTTCTTTGATTACATTGTCGGCAGCCAATTGATTTCCCATTTCATATGCCGTGTTCAAACGCATTTGAAATTCCATATTCTCTCTTTGCGATAAAAATTCTTTGATTACGTTCTGCTCTAACATTTCTTTGAACTTTTCTGTACTCACAGGTGATCCTGTAACAATGTAAAATTGACTGCCTGAACTCATTTTCATTGGATTGTGATCATCACTTTCTCTTGCAGCAGCAAGTGCGCCTTTGAAGTGATACATGGTGTCAGAAATTTCTGCGGGAAGTTTGTATTTTGGTCCACCATCGCCTAATTGTTGATCGGGGGTTGCATTTTTGGAATTAGGATCTCCAGTTTGCACCATGAATTGCTTAATTACTCGGTGAAATAATATCCCATTGTAATATCCCTCAGAAGCCAATTTGTAAAAATTTTCACTGTGTTTTGGCGTAGCAGGATTTAATCCAACCACAATTTTTCCATAATTTGTTGTGAACTCTACTGCATTCCAATTGTTTGGCAATGTTGTGTCGGGAACAGTCATTGGTATGTTTTCTTTTGCCAATTCTTGTTTCATGGTTTCAACCTCGTCTTTTGTTTTTGCCGACTCGCCGCAGGCAAATAAAAGGAGGGACGGAATGATGAAAGATCTAATTTTCATGAAATTGTATGATTTCTTCTTGTTCAAAATATTCGATGATGTGTTGACGTAATAAATTCTCTTGTTCAAATAAAGTTAAATTTGGAATCGGCAATGCACTTTCCCAAACCGGCCAACCATTTTGATTGAAGCCAATTTGTTTGTAATACCCCGAATAACTTAAAACTTTACAATTTGCAATATGCATGAGAAGTGTTTTTTCTTCTTTTGTGAATTTTGTTTCAGGCAATTGACCCAATTCTCGAATGCCTATTAAAAACAATATGGCATTTAAATCTGGTTTTTTGCTAAAACGAGTTTCGAAAAAATCTATTATTTTCAACCATTTAACTTTAATTTCGGCTTGGAGATTCTCTTGACTCATAGATTTACAAATGTCGCATTTTTTTACCAATAATTCATGAAATTTGAGGGATATCTTTAACTTTGAAACTATCTAATACCAACATTGTGTTTACAGAATCTGAATCGAATTTTAAAAACCTAGATGAATTATCCATTGCAGAGTTAGTTGCTGGCATCAATCAAGAAGATCAATCAGTTGCCCTTTCCGTGGAAAAGGCAATGTCTGAAATTGTGGCATTGGTAGAAGCTTGTTATTCAAAAATGCAGCATGGTGGACGTTTATTTTACCTAGGTGCAGGAACAAGTGGTCGACTCGGTGTTGTAGATGCATCTGAATGTCCTCCAACTTACGGAGTAGCATTTGATCGTGTCATCGGAATCATGGCTGGTGGTGATGGTGCCATTCGAAAAGCAGTTGAGTTTGCAGAAGACGACGAACAACAAGGAATAAAAGATTTAATGGAATTCAATGTTTCGCCTAAAGATTTTGTTGTTGGAATTACCGCTTCGGGTCGCACACCTTATGTGTTAAGCGCGCTTCAAGCATGTAAAGAAATGGGCATACTTACGGGCGGAATTGCATGCAACGACAATACGTCCCTCAAAAAAGTAGCTGATTATACCATTGAGGTGGTTACAGGTCCTGAATTTGTGACAGGAAGTACCCGAATGAAAGCTGGAACAGCTACAAAAATGGTGTTGAATATGATTACCACTTCGGTGATGATCAAATTGGGGCATGTAAAAGGTAATAAAATGGTTGATATGCAATTAACAAATTTGAAGTTAATTGACAGAGGCACAAAAATGGTGATGGAAGAAACCGGATTGGACTATGAAACGTCGAAAATGGTATTGTTGAAGGAGGGTAGTGTGAGAAACGCCGTAGATAAAATTCAAGGTTGGTAATCTAGGCGAGAACTTCCCAAGTTCTGTCGGCCATCAATCTCACAGTGTGTAAATAAGCCTGAAATGGCATTTTATTTCCCCACTCAAAAGGAGCAACCATGCTCAATTGCTGCGTGCCGTCTTCTTTTTGGTACAAATGATAAATGCCGTTAATGATTGGTTCGAAATTGATATCGGCTTTGTAAATGGCATGTGAAACTGCCAATCTTTCCTCAATTTCTTTGGCTTGCTTCATCAACAATTCAGCTTGTTTTTTAAGCATTGAAATCTGTTGTTCAGCTTGATGCTGCATACTTTCATGAGCATTTGCCTTTAATAAACGTTTATCGATTGGTTCTATTTTGGGAGAACTAACACTCAATGCATAAGGCGCATTGCTTAATTCTCCCTGATAGATTGCATCTTTCAGGAATTTAGGTCTATTATCAGGAACAATATTGGTTGTTTCGTTTTCCAAAGTACCTTTAATAACAAACTAAATTCTAAAAGGTTAGGCTACAAAGCCTTTTTTTAGTAAATATTCTGCAATTTGAACAGCATTTGTTGCTGCGCCTTTTCTTAAATTGTCGGAAACGACCCACATGTTCAAAGTGTTTGGAAATGAATCGTCAATTCTCAATCGACCAACAAAAACCTCATCTTTATCCTGTGCTGTTAAAGGCATAGGATAGAGTAATTTTTGAGGATCATCTTGAACAATAATTCCCTCAGAATTCGACAAAATATTGCGAATTTCTTGAAGGTCAATTTGTTTTTCGAAGGACGCATTGATGCTTTCACTATGTCCACCCATTGTAGGAATACGCACTGTTGTTGCAGTAATTCTCAATTCTGGAAGGTTCATGATTTTTTTCGTTTCGAGCATCATTTTCATTTCCTCTTTAGTGTAACCATTTTCCGTAAATACATCGATGTGTGGCAGTACGTTCATATCGATTTGATATGGATAAACCATATCGACGTCATGGCCGGCGCGCTCATCCATCATTTGTTTGACAGCTTTTTGGCCTGTCCCTGTAACACTTTGATAGGTGCTTACAACAACTCTTTGAAGGTTGTATTTTTGGTGCAAAGGTTTTAGCGCAACAACCATTTGGATTGTTGAGCAATTTGGATTTGCAATGATATAATCTTCGAGGCCAATGGCATCTGCATTCACTTCAGGTACCACGAGGGGAATGTTTTTTCCCATTCTCCAAGCGCTGGAATTGTCGATAACAAACGTTTTGTTTGCTGCAAATTTGGGAGCCCATTCCAAAGAAGTAGATCCTCCAGCACTAAAAATTGCAATGGCTGGTTTTGAATCAACTGCATCTTGCAATCCAATGATTGGGTAAGATTTGCCTTTGAAAGTCACAAGTTTCCCAATGCTTTTTTCGGAAGCAACGGGTATTAACTCCGAAATTGGAAAATTACGTTCTTCTAATACTTGAAGCATTTTGGTGCCTACCAATCCGGTGGCTCCAACGACAGCAACTTTCATTATTTTGTAGGTATAGAAACTGCTGAGCCTTCTTTAGCAGGAGTATGTTTTTCAGGTTTAGAACTCACAGTATCTTTAGAGGTTGAGTCGTTCATTAAACTTTCAAAATCATCTTCTTGTTTCAATTGGTCAATGCTGTCTTGAGATGTTTTTTCTTGCTCAGTATAAGCAGATTCATTACCACCACAAGCGGCAAAGCCAAAAGCAGCGATTACAGTTAAAAATAGAATTTTTTTCATAGTATTATAATATTTCTAAGGTTTCAAAAAATTGGTTAAACAGTTCAAAATCTTTACGGCCTAGATCTTGTTCCACGGTGCAATTGATACTAATTGCTGCTGGTTGGACATCTAGTGCCCATTTTGCACTTTCTTCATTGGGTTCGTTGATTTCAGTAATATGATTATTGGCGTCAGTAAAAAATGGGCTATGCGACCAAAGCGAATCGGCAGCATCTGTATGTTTTACGATCCATTCAAGATTTTCCTGATGGAAGATTTCTTTGAGGGTATTATAATGTTTTTCATTGCATTCAATGCCATCAATTGGGAGTACATCGAACCAACTTTTCATTTTGAGTGGGTTTGGTTCACCATAGATTTCTAGGATAATTTTAGGTCCACTACACCAGCCAATAATTTCTTGAATTTTTTCAGGAGGGATGGCGTAAGAACCGTCAATTGCGAAGCCAATCCATTCGGCCATAACGGCCGAAGCATAGCGTGCGTCGCTTAAGTCTTGTATATGATTGAATTTAATTTTCATGGCACAAAAAAGGCCGCCAGAGGCAGCCTTTTAAAATTATACTAATAATTTAACGGGCTCCTCGAGATACTCTCTCACTGTTTTCAGGAAGTCAGCACCCATTGTGCCATCAACTACCCTGTGATCACAGCTAAGGGTCACCTTCATTGTTTTAACAGGTTTTATTTCACCATTCACCACACCTACGCTATCTTTCACAGTACCCACTGCCAAGATACATGCGTCTGGTGGATTTACAATTGCTGTAAATTCATCAATGCCATACATGCCTAAGTTGCTAATGGTGAAAGTATTGCCAGCCCAATCTTGAGGCTGTAATTTCTTTTCTTTAGCTTTCTTACCATATGCTTTGATTTCGGTGCTAATTTGACTCAATCCTTTTTGGTCGGCAAAACGAACAACTGGAACAAGTAAACCATCTTCTACAGCCATTGCCACTCCGATATTTACATGGTGGTTGTATCTAATTTTTGTACCTAACCAGCTACTGTTGATATTTGGATGTTTTTTAAGTGCAACTGCACATGCTTTTACAACCAAATCGTTCATTGAAATTTTCACTTCACTAATTTGATTCATTTGCTCACGCGCTGCAACTGCTTTATCCATGTTAATTTCTACAGTTAAATAGAAATGTGGTGCTGTAAATTTGCTTTCGCTTAAACGTGCAGCGATTGTTTTTCTCATTTGAGAAACATTCACTTCAGTGAAGCTCTCTTGTCCTAATGGAGCAGTACTAATTGCCACATTCGCTGCTGCAGGCGTTGCGCTTGCATTGTCAAGGTCTTTTTTTACAATTCTGCCATTTTCGCCAGAACCAACAACTGCATTTAGATCGATGCCTTTTTCAGCTGCGATTTTCTTTGCCAAAGGACTAGCCTTAAGGCGTTCGTCATTTGTTGTTGAAGATGTGTTTACAGTTGGAGTATTTGTAACTGCAGGAGCGCTATTTGTTGCTGGAGCATCGGCAGAAGGCGTCGCTGTTTTAGGCGCTGAATTTCCTGCCAATAATGTTTGGAAATCTTCACCTGGAGTACCAACAATTGCAATAGGTCCGTCAACAGGAATGGCATTGCCTTCCTCAACAAGAAGTTGCAAAACAGTGCCTTTTGCGTAAACTTCCATATCCATTGTTGCCTTATCGGTTTCTACTTCCGCAAGGATGTCTCCACTTTTAACAGTATCACCCACTTTAACATTCCAACGCACAATAACCCCTTCGGTCATTGTATCGCTCATTTTGGGCAGTGTAATTAATTCAGCCATAGTTTTTCGAAAATCGAAATGCAAAAATAAGACATTTTTTGGGGAGATTTGTTTAATTTTTCGAAGAAACTTTTAGGGCTAAAACTTTCAGTAAAATTTATGGTATATTCGCATTGAAATGATCAACAATCAATACGAACAATTTTTGAAGCATGTTCTCTCCAATGGAACTAGAAAAACAGATCGCACTGGTACAGGTACGATTAGTGTTTTCGGTGGTCAGTTGAGATTTAATCTAGCAGAGGGATTTCCATTAATGACTACGAAGAAAGTTCATTTGAAAAGTATTGTGTATGAACTTTTGTGGTTTTTGAAAGGCGAAACAAATACAAAATACCTGAAGGATCATGGTGTGAGTATTTGGGACGAATGGGCCGATGAAAACGGCGAATTGGGTCCAGTTTATGGCAAGCAATGGAGATCTTGGGAAGCCAAAGATGGTAAAGTTATTGATCAAATTGCTCAGGCTTTAGATTTAATTCAAAACAATCCCGACAGCAGAAGGATATTAGTCAATGCATGGAACGTTGGCGAAATTGATCAAATGGCCTTAATGCCTTGCCATACAATGTTTCAATTTTATGTGGCTGATGGTAAACTCAGTTGCCAATTGTATCAACGCAGTGCTGATTTATTTTTGGGTGTGCCGTTTAATATTGCCAGTTATGCGTTGCTCACGATGATGATGGCCCAAGTTTGTGGATTGGGACTCGGCGATTTTGTTCATACGTTTGGCGACGCTCACATTTATACAAATCATTTAGAACAGGTGAATTTGCAATTATCGCGAGATCCAAAGCCTTTTCCTAAAATGCAGTTGAATACTGATATTAAGAGTTTATTTGATTTTGATTTTGCTGATTTTGAATTGATTGGATACGATCCACATCCTGCCATCAAAGCTCCAGTTGCCATTTAAAAGGTTTTGATTTTTGCATTTTTTGCAAATTATTTCCGAATTATTTTTGGTTCTAAAACATATTGAAATAAGCAAATGATAGTGTTTTCGCTATTTTTGTTTTAATGATTCAATATATGAAGCCTAAATTATTGATGCTCATTCTCATTTTCTGTTCTGTTTCGGTTGGATTCGGGCAAATGAAAGTGAGTATTTCAGGGTATGTAAGAGAGCGTTCGAGTGGAGAAATGTTAAGTGGGGCAAACATTTTGTTGCAACCTTCTAAATTTATTACCATTTCAAATGCTTATGGGTTTTATTCCTTAACAATTCAAAAAGGAAAAGCTCAAAAAGTATTTGTAAATGTTCCAGGTTTTGGAGTCGATAGTTGCATTTGGAATGGAGAGAGAGATACTTTTGTTTCTTTCGGATTAACAGTTTTACCATCCAATGATGAAGTTGAAAAAATGGAGGGGGTAGACATTGTTTCGAAAAAAACAACTTTTTCAGATAAGGTTGAAATGAGTAAAATTGATATCCCAGTGAATCAAATCAAAGATATTCCTGCACTCTTTGGTGAAAAAGATGTGCTAAAAGTGATTCAATTATTGCCTGGGGTTCAAAAAGGTGGCGAAGGTCAAAGTGGTATATATGTAAGAGGTGGTGGACCTGATCAGAATTTGCTGATTCTCGATGAAGCAACGGTTTACAATGCTTCACATTTGTTTGGTTTTTTCTCTGTTTTCAATGGAGATGCATTGAGATCTGTTGAGTTGACAAAAGGCGGTTTCCCAGCAAGATATGGTGGTCGTTTGTCTAGCGTCATCGATCTCAATATGAAAGAAGGAAACAATCAAAAGTACACGGGTGAAGTTGGTGTAGGACTTATAAGTTCTCGTTTTACGTTTGAAGGTCCTATAAAAAAAGGAAAGAGTTCATTTATGATATCTGGAAGAAGAACATACATCGATTTGCTTTTGCAGCCAATTATCTATGCTCAGTCTGGTGGAAATGGGGGTTATTATTTTTATGACATGAATGCAAAATTGAATTATAGTTTATCTGAAAAAGATAAATTTTACTTGAGTGGTTATTTTGGAAGAGATAATTTTTATGCATCGAATAAAACAGGAACTTCTTCAAGTGATTTTGGATTTGGTTGGGGAAATAGAACTGTGACGGGTCGTTGGAATCATCAATTTAACAATCAGCTTTTTATGAATATGTCGCTTATTTACAGCCATTATGATTTGTCAATTGACGCGATAGAAACAACGGGCAATGATAAATTTAGTTTGGGTTATATAAGTGAGATTAATGATTATGGAATGAAAGGGGATTTCGATTGGAGGCCTAATCCAAACCACCTCGTTAGATATGGTTTTTCTGCAATTAATCACCAATTTAATCCGAGCGCGGTGGTTGTAACAGCCGCAAAGGAGGAATTGCTAAATAAAACAATAGATGTCATTAATACCTATGAAAGTGGTATTTATATTGAAGATCAAATAAAATTTGATGAGTGGAAATTTTTACCGGGCTTGCGTTTAAGTCAATATTCAGTTGACAAAATGACGGTTATGAATCCAGAGCCTCGCCTTTCTGTATCATTCAATTGGTGGAAATCACTTTCATTTAAAGGATCGTATGCCATGATGAATCAGTACATTCATTTATTGAGTAACTCAGGAATTGGATTGCCTACAGATTTATGGGTGCCGGCAACAGAGGTGCTAAAGCCAATGAATAGTGAACAATATGCATTTGGTGTGGCCAAAGATTTCAAAGATGGTTACAGTGTGAGTTTGGAATATTATAATAAAAGAATGTTGAATATTGTTCAGTATAAGGATGGTGCCTCATTTTTATTGCAAGATAACTTTGATCCCAATGTTCCTTCTGATTCCAAGAGTTGGGAATCACAAGTGACTTCAGGTAAAGGTAATTCTGAAGGTTGTGAATTGTTCATTCAGAAACAGAGAGGTAAATTAAGTGGTTGGATTGGTTATACTTTAAGTTGGACGGTTTTGCAATTCGATGAATTAAACGGTGGCCAACCTTTTTACGCTAAATATGACCGACGTCATGATGCATCAATTGTTGCAATATATAAGATAAACAAGAATTTTAGTTTTGCAGGAACTTGGGTTTATGGTACCGGAAATGCAATTACAATGCCCCAGGGTTCTGTGAATTCTTCTGCACACCAACTTCAAAAAATACCATATTTGTGGGATCCTAATTTTGGTGGAATTAATAATAATTTGGATTATGGTAGTCGCAATGATTTTCGAATGGAGGCTTATCATAGATTAGATGTGAGTTTCAAATTTACAAAAGAAAAGAAACGAGGAACCCAAACGTGGGAATTAAGTGCTTATAATGCCTATTCTCAGGCCAATCCTTTCTTTTATTATGGTTCGTTAGATTATGTAGATGGAAAGAATGTAAGAACACTAAAGAAAATTACATTATTCCCTTTCATTCCATCAATTAGTTGGTCATTTAAATTTAAATAATATGAGGCATTTATTCAAAATATTAGGATTGTACTTTGTGTTGGTTTATGCAACGGGTTGTGAAATGGAGACCAACGTTGAACCACCAAAATTTGTTAAGAAACCATCAATCAATTGTTTTCTTTGTCCTGAAGATCAAAATATTTATGCAGAATTATGTTATACGAGTCCTTATTTTGGAGTACAATCAAATGTTGATGATTATATCTTAGACGCAAACGTTAAATTATATGATTTAACAGAAGCGGATTCAGCGATTCTCATTTTGTCGAGTGCTTCTGGTGTTTATAAAACCACGCAAAATGACATTAAAATCAAAGAAAATCATGTGTATGAACTTGTAGTGATAACATCCGATGGTAATGTTTATAAAGCACAAAGTACTGTCCCTCCCAAATTAGATTTGAGTCAAATAAAATTTACTTACATGAGAGTAGGGGCACCAATACTAGATTCAAATGACGTGGGACCAGGGGGTCCAGGAGGTACCTATGAAAGGAATCCATTTGCGATTGAGTATTATTACAAAGGTAGTTTGGGCAAAGACTTTTTTATCAACCCTCAATTTGAAGCTGAAATGATCAATGCCAATGGCCAAACCATACCCATTGAAATTATTGGGAACGGAACTGCTGACTTTTATAAAGGGAATGTAGAAAATTCAATTCGCGTTTATTCAAACCGAGATTTTATTAGTGGGTTTGGAGTTAATGGCCCGTTTGAAATCAATGCAATTTCTGGTACATTGTTTTCTGTAGATTTGCCATACAAGAATTACTATATCTCTCAAGACAATGCAAATTATGCCAATAGTATGTTCAATGAACCATTAATGATGATAACAAATTGGTCAAAGGGTGCTATTGGATTTTTTGGATCTTATAATTTTGTATCCGGCGAGGTATATCGGAAATAAACTTTGATAATTACATCAACCGTTGGTAGGCGCGCCACCATCTGTCAGGCATTTCATCATTGCAAACCATTTCATAATCTCGGTAAGAGCAACCAATGAAGAAAGTTTTACTTTCGTAAGGGTGAGGGATTTCCATCCACCAGCGGTTACTCTTGCGACTCTTATAAAATGTGATCTCATGGCCTGTGGCATTCAGTTTGTTTCTGAAAATGAGAAAATCTGGATGGTTAGGTTCAGGATGATCGTAAAATCTAGAGGTTACACCTTCAATGAAATACCATATCATTTGAGCCAGTAATTGATGTGAAGTAGGATCTAAGTTAACTTCATCGAGACCATAGAAAAAGGCTGAACTTAATTTATTTGAAACACCCGCATACCTTGCAATTCTTGCTGCTTCTTCAGCATATAAACCGTTTGGAGATTTATTTGAAGTACCTGGCGCATCAGACAAACGCAGTGAGTTTAAATCGAACATCATCAAATGGGAACTTCTCAAAATTGGCTCAGTTTCTTCAATGTATGAGCGAACTTCCCCTAATCGGTGATTTTCAAAATACATTTTTTCCAATAATGATGAGGTGTTTTCTGTGATGTTATAGGATTGGGTGGCAACAAAATCGATGTTGAATAAATTGGAAGGCTTGTCAACTAAAATTTGGCGCAATGGAGTGCCTTCTTCAAAATCTATTGATGGGGTAACATTAACTATTTCTACGGCTTCATTATGTTGGCGGTAAGCCTTATAATGTCCGAATGTTGAATGGATATTTCCTCCAATGATCAGTACAATGATGTTGGAATTTAACAATTCGCCAATGGATTCGCTCATCGCAAATTGACGCTGTTTTTCATCGGCGGTTTCAACCAAATTACCGAGATCTGCAATTTCGATGTCTCCAAATCGCCATGTAAGTTGATAAAAATATTTTCTAAATTGATTTGCCGATTCGCTGAGCCCTATGAGTGCAATTTGTGTTTTTTTAAGTTTTGGGAATGAGCTTGCGTTCACTTTTAATTTCCCTCCAACAAATTGAGTATTTCCTTTATACGGAGCCCAATAGGTTTCAGGAACAGGGGTAAAAAAATCGTTCATCATTAGAAGTTGCAAATTCGTGATGATTCTTCGGATAATTTTTTTGATTAATACACATGTCTTTTTTATTGGAAATTCAGTGACTTGTTGAACGAATTCTAGTGAAACGCTCCACCCAGAACACGTTTCTATCGATATGTTAACAAAACCTCAAAAAATCCATGTAATTTTGCAGTAATAATGAGTGAAGGTTTTTTTCCATTGGTTGTAAAAAAAGCAGTTAAAGAAACTGCAGATGCAACTACTTTTTATTTCGATATCCCTGAGAATTTGAAGGATACGTTTGCTTATAAAGCTGGTCAATATTTAACTTTTGAAATTGAAATTGGTGGCGAAAAAGTAAGAAGATCTTATTCTTTATGCACCTTTCCTGGTGTAGATTCAGATCCTGCCGTAACCGTTAAACTTGTTGAAAATGGTAAAATGAGTACCCATTTCAACACAGTGGTGAAAGAAGGTGATACGCTTCAAGTGATGCCCCCAATGGGTAAGTTTGTTGTGAATTCTGATCCCTCAAAAGCAAACAACTACGTTTTATTTGGCGGAGGAAGCGGAATTACTCCTTTAATGGGTATTTCAAAACAAGTTCTCACTTCAGAACAAAATAGCAATGTAACCTTAGTTTATGCCAATAGAAACCCCGACTCTGTAATTTTCAAACAAGTTTTGGCAGATATGGAAAAAACTTATGGTTCTCGATTTAAGGTGATTCATTCGTATGATTCTGCACCATTTACTTGGTTCGGTTTGAAGGGAATGTTAACCACAGACAAAGTCGAAAACATTGTGAAACAAAAAATTGGTGGTTCTTACGATCAATATTATTATTTCACTTGTGGACCAGGTCCAATGATGGAAGTGGTGAAAACCGGTCTATCAAAAATTGGCGTTCCAAACGATCAAATTTCTATAGAATGGTTTTCTGCACCAACAAGTTCTGCTCCTAAAGCTGAAGAGTCTGCTGCCGACGCCGCTTTCTCTGGAACCGCAACCATCACCATGAAGGTGTATGGTAAAATGCATACCATTCAATGCGATTCAAATACAACTGTTTTAAATGCTGCTATGAAGCAAGGTATTGATCCTCCATATAGCTGCACAGTTGGTGTTTGTACGACTTGCAGAGCAAAAGTTTCGAGAGGACATTTGCATATGTTAGAAAGAGAAGGGCTTAGCGATAAAGAAATCGAACAAGGTTACGTATTGACATGTCAATCTGTTCCTAGAAGTAACGAAATTGAATTGAGTTACGAATAAATTTTAAAATCAATAAACAACAAAAAACCCTTAAAGAATTCTTTAAGGGTTTTTTGTTTAATCTCTTTGTAACTCTCCAAGATTAGCTTTCACATACACTCTAAGTTTATCGAGTACTGTTTGAAAATCTTGAGGTATTTCACTATTGAAGAATACATATTCTTTGGTTGTTGGATGAATAAAGCCCAATTCTTTTGCATGTAGTGCTTGTCGGGGCATAATTGTAAAACAATTTTGAATGAAATTCTTAAATTTTGGCAAAGATGTTCCTTTTCTAATTTCGCAACCGCCGTACATTTCATCCGACAACAAAGGATGACCCATAGCCGAGAAATGAGCTCTAATTTGGTGGGTTCTTCCTGTTTCCAATACACATTCAACCAAGGTTAAAAAATAGAATTTTTCAATAATTTTATAATGCGTGATGGCTTCTTTACCCATTTCTGGGTCGGTATAATGTTTCGATTTGCGTCTATCTGCTGGGTCGCGGTTTAAATAACCGCGAATTGTACCTTCTTCTTCTTTGGGTTCACCCCAAACCAAGGCGTAATATTTACGATCGATACTATGGTCGAAAAATTGCTTTCCTAAAAAACTAAGTGCAAACTCATTTTTACCAACCACCAAAAGTCCAGTTGTGTCTTTGTCAATACGGTGAACAAGTCCAGG
>JACCDW011047632.1_pt1 | contig 26714 bp, 23 predicted proteins | sample 7449781 | NCBI WGS metagenome assembly JACCDW01 (sample SAMN15323449, study PRJNA562643) | freshwater metagenome | isolation source: river surface water | place: USA:Blue River Watershed | collected 2017-08-18
CAGCCTGAAATGGTTGAAAAATCCCTATGGGGCGGTAGTTTCCTCAAAACAGCCGATCTATTCAAATGAACAAATCACTAGGAGGTGACAATATGTCAGAAGAAATAATCAAAAACCAGCCAGGCGCATCTGGAGATCTAGGTGGAACAACACCAGGACTTTATCAGGGCCAAGGTGCTTTCGCATCAGGTGGAATTGGTGGAGTAGAAAATCCAGGTGCAAATACACTTGGTAATATTCCAACAGCAACACTAGGATCAACAAGCGGAGCAAATGCTGTTAACCCTAGTGGTTCAGCGGCTTCTGGAATTTTGCGCCCCGAGCAGGCACGTCGTTTTATCGACTATGTTTGGGACGCTACAGTGTTAGCAAAGGATGGCCGTCGTGTAACAATGAGAGCCAATTCTATGGAACTTGAGAAGGTAAACGTAGGTGAGCGTGTAATTCGTGCTGCAGCGCAAGCAATCGGTACATACACAAACACAGGCGCAACCTTTACTAAGGTCGAACTTACTACCAAGAAGATTCGTCTTGATTGGGAAGTAACAGCAGAATCATTGGAAGATGGTATCGAAGGTGACGCTCTAGAAGATCACTTGGTACGTCTAATGACCAATGCGTTTGCAAATGATATCGAAGATCTCGCAATCAACGGTGATGGTTCTACAGGAGCATTCTTGTCAATCATGCCAGGCTTTATCAATAAAGCCAAGAATGGAGATGCACATGAGTCAGTAGTGACCGTAGCAGATAATGCTTGGACACCTGATGTAATGCAAGGTATCATTAACGCAATGCCACGCAAGTACCGTGCACTTAAGAACAATCTTAAGTTCTACGCAGGTACAGATGCATTCGGTGGAATCGTTAAGAACAACGGTACACTTGCTGATGCAGTTGCAGAAGCATTTTCAGGTCAAATGCCAGGATCAACCCAGGCAAACCGTCAATCATATCTTGATGGTATCGGACAAACATTCGGTGGAGCACGTACAACTCGTGTTCTCGGAATTGAAGTTCAGGAAGTTCCTTACTACCCAGCAGGCTATATCGATTTGACATTCCCTGCAAACCGTGTATGGGGATTCCAAAGAGATATCACCGTAAACCGTGAATACGTAGCAAAGAAGGACACAATTGAATACACAGTATTCGTCCGCTTTGGTATTCAATGGGAAGAAGAGGATGCAATTGCATTCGCTGACGCTGCTGCAGATGCATAATCTGTAAACAGTACCTTTAATGGGGGGCGGGAGTTCACTCTCCTGTCCCCCTTAATACTTTAATGATATAATACAAACAAGGAGGATACAATGGAAAACAATAATAATAATCCGTTTCCAGCAGATGATCTAGAAGAAGTAAATGTTGAGGCACCAAAGGTGGAGACACCAGCAGAGCCTGTAGCAGAGCCTGTAGCCGAAGTAAAAGCAGAAGCAGAAGCAGAGGTAGAAGCACCAGTTGTCGCTGATCATCCAGCAGAAGAGCCAGTTCAGTCACTAGGTTTTACAAAAACAGGTGCTATTGGATCAATGGCAGCAGATGGACCAAAAAAGAAGATCAAGTCAGAAGTAGAAGATCTTTCAGAAAAGATAGCACTTCACTCAACAAAAAGCGTTCGTTGGGAAGAGGTTGGTTCACTTTCTAAAGGATACAACATTGTCACAAAGGCACAAGCAGATAAGTGGCTAACTCGTGGGCATGTTCGCATTGCTACACCAGAAGAAATCAAGAAGGCTTTTGGATAATTAAAGATGGAGATATTGAGAGTTTCGCCATACGCACCAATACCTGTTAATTTTGTAATACCTGCGGGTATAACAGAATCAGATATAACTGTTACTATAACAGATATGGCGGATCTTTCAGTATCCACATCAACATTTCCTGAATCTTCTTCAGCAGATACTTTAGAGATTTCATTATCAGGAAAGTATGACTCTTCATATAGAGTAGAAATTATTGCAGATTTAGGAACACCAGATGAACAAATTTTACAAGATGAAACATATGAAATATTTAGACCATATGTAGACCCAGCAACAAAGGGTTCAACCGCATCAGACATTGCAGCATATGCTTTAAATGAAGAAATAGCAAGAGCAATTATTGACTCAATAGTTCCAGATGGATTCTATTACAGAAAGAAAGTTTTAAACTTTACAGGAACTGGATCAGACTATTTACCTATATGGGATGATGTAAAAAAGATTTTATCCGTATATGAAAACAATAAGTTAGTCGAAGATAGACAGTTTGAAGTAACACCAGATAAGACAGCAATTGTTGAAAAATCTGTAGATAATATCAACCGTGCAGAATCTGCACCATTGGTTTTACCTGCAGCATCTTCTGATTCTCTTGATCCACAGTTTGTTTACAGAGGATTTGGTATTACTTGGGATTACAGAATAACAGTAGAGCACGGATACACTACTGTTCCATCAGATATTGTTAGAGCAACAGAGTTGCTTGTACACGATTTAGAGTGTGGTAAATTAGACTATTATAAGAGATTTATTTCTTCTTACAATACAGATCAATATAGAATTCAATTTGATAAAGGTCTTTTCGAAGGAACAGGAAATATTATTGTAGACAAAATACTTGCTAAGTATATTAAGTCTATTACAAAAATTGGGGTGTTATAATGACAGTTTGTGAGACACCAGACTTTATGTTTCCTATGCAGGCATCTGTATATCATCCAATAGTTGAACAAGGACAGTACGGAGCAATTAAAAAGCAATGGGTTTTAGATAGAGTATTTGCTTGTAGTTTTACTTCTGGCGGTTCAGCATTTAAAGAAGAAGTCAAGCCAAATGTTAATATAACACAGCATTCTGTTTTAGTAGGAAGAGCAAAATCTGATTTAAGAATTTCATCTCTTGATAGTAAGAATGCATTAACAAATATACTTATAACAGACATAAAGGATCAAGAGGGAAATCTTATTTATATGGAGACTTCAGGACCAAGATCTGGAAAAGGAACATTATTTGAAATAGCAACTTATGAGCCATTCACTGGCCCATTTGGAACTGTAGAGTCTTATAATCTTCTCATTAGAAGATCAGAAAATCAAACAGGTGATATATGAGAGCCGTATTCAATTCTAATCAGTTTAAAAAAGAAATGAATAATATAGTTAATTACTCTATTGGATTTCTAGAGGGAGTGCAAAAAGGAAAATCGGCATTTCTAAAGACAATGGGATTAGAGACAGTAGAATTAATGAAAGAGTTTATAGATTCAAATGCAAGAGTAAATCCAGAAATGCTTCATCATATCTATGAATGGAACCAAACTGGAAGCCCAAGTGCAAGACTATATGATATATCTTATACAGTAAGCAATCTAGGATTATCTTTTAAATCTTCTTTTAGTCAATCAACATCAATTAAGAATGGATCAAGAACTCCATTTTATGATAAGGCAAGAATTATGGAAGAAGGAATTCCAGTTGTTATCAGACCAAGAGTTACACAAACTTTAGTGTTTGAAGATAACGGAGAAACTGTTTTTACAAAGGGACCAGTAACAGTAGATAATCCTGGAGGATCAGAAGTAGAGGGTGGCTTTGAAAGAGTGTTTGATATGTTTTTTAATAAATATTTTTCACAAGCATTTTTAAGAGTTAGTGGAGTTGCTAAGTATTTAGAAAATCCACAAGTCTATAAAAAAGATATGCAAGCAGGAAAGAAAATGGGTAGATCAAAAGGGGTATCGACTGGATATCGCTGGATTGCTAATGCAGGAGTAGGTGCATAATGACAGCAACAATTCATCATCCACCAACAATTATTAATAAGTACTTAGCAGCCAAACTAGATCCAGGTTTTGGTGGACAAGGAACAACGTACTTTTTCCCAACACTTCCAACAGAAATTGATGCATTAACTCAAACATTCCCAAACAGCAATGAGGTTTTTGCGGTATACGATAGAATGTTTAAAATGAGAAGAATGCCATTTCCATACATTAAATGTGAACAATTGCTATATTATTTTTATGCAGTTGGAGAAAATGCAACGACTAAAATGGTAATAACTCAACAACAGATAAGCGATCTTTTAGATAATGGCGACGACTCAGCAAAAGACCTTAATCAGTGGGCAGCAGCAAATGAAGGTCTTTGGTCAGCAGAATCTAAGCCAGTATTCTTCCATAACTTTAAGATCTATCAATTAGAAGAAACCAGAGATATAGTAGACTTTGGCACAGCCCGTACTTATGCAGGGAATAAAATAATCATAGATTATGACTGGCATCAGGGATAAATCACTTCATAAAAGGGTAGTATAATTAGATTGAGGAAACAAGCCCTTTTAATAAAATGAAAGAGGTGAGAATATATGGCATACAGCCGTGGTTCAAGTAGTAACATCATCGTGGGTGCAGCAGCACTTTTTACACATGATGCAGGTCCAATCGGATACGAAGCACTAACTGGAGCGATTACTGATACTCAAGCAGCATCAGATCTTCCAGTGTTCGACGCATCTACAACATCTTACAAGGATACATTGTCAAACAATGATGACTATACTAACGTAGGATACACATCAAATGGTTTGGAACTTGCATTCCAGCCAGATTTTGGTGAAGTAGCAGTAGATCAACTTCTCGACGTTGCTCGTTTATTCAAGCAAGGTATGACAGTTAATCTAAACACTGCATTCGCAGAGGCAACACTAGAAAACCTTCTAGTAGCAATTGCAGGAGATGACGCAGATCTAACATCAGCATCAGGAGTTTCACAACTTAAGATGTCTGCTGGTGATATTGGCGACGTTCCACTAGAGCGTGGTTTAGTAGCAGTAGGACCAGGTTCTGGTTCTTCTCTAGAGCCAAAGGAAAGAATTTATGTTGCATACCGTGCACTTTCAATTGAAAATGTTACAGTATCAGCAAAGCGTGATGAGGCTTCAATGTTTGAAGTATCATTCCGTCTTCTTCCAAACGACAACGCATCATACGGTAAAATCGTAGATCGTTCACTAGAAGCATAATACAACTTAATATACGAGAGGCTCAATCCTTCGGGGTTGGGCCTTTCTGTTTGGTATACTTATATAATGGCAACTAGTATTTACGAAAAAAAAGAATTTTATCTTATCGATGGTACACGAATTAGTGCTGCCCCACTTAAAATAGTATATCTAAGAGAATTATTAGAAATATTTGAAACAATTAAAGAAGCAAAAACAGATGATGAATCAATATCTATATTAGTTAATTGTGCACTGACAGCAATGAAACAGTATGCCCCACACATAAAAACAGTAGATGACCTAGAAGATAATCTAGACCTTCCAACTATCTATGAAGTTATAGATATTGCAGCAGGAATTAAAATTAATGAAAAATCTGAAGATACTGTTAAATCTCAAGCAGTAGATAGTGGATCGTCTTGGGATACATTGGACTTAGCAAAGTTAGAGTCAGAAGCATTCCTTATAGGCATATGGAAAGATTATGAGGAACTAGAGCATTCTTTGTCAATGCCAGAACTGACAGCAACAATTAAAATAAAAAGAGAGTTAGATTATAGTGATAAAAAGTTTGCTGCTGCTATGCAGGGTGTAGATCTTGATAAAAACTCTGGAAATAATAATGCTTGGGAAGATATGAAAGCCAGGGTATTTAGTAAAGGGGCAGCAAGTAGCGGAAATGACATACTTGCTTTGCAAGGTAAAAATGCAGAAAAGGCTGGTTTTGGTATTGGTATGGGGCTTGATTATGAGTCATATTAGTTCTAAAAAATAAGCCTCCGCTATGGTATAATTGACTAAACCTTATAAGGAGGAATAAATGGCAACCGCCACTGAAGAAAAAACAGTAACTTTGATCGATGGAACAAAGATCAAGGTAAGACCATTAAAGATATCACTACTTCGTCCATTTATGAAGAAGTTTGAAGATATCGCAAAGGTAGCAGAAGATAATGAAAAATCAATGAACCTGCTTATGGAATGTGTTCAAATTGCAATGCAACAATACAAGCCAGAATTGGCAGAAGATAAGGAAGCCCTAGAAGAAAATATGGACCTTCCTACAGTATACAAGATCGTCGAAGAGGCATCTGGAATTAGACTTTCAGACGCTTCATTACTTGGCAACCTTGTAAATAACTAAATAAGAGGTGTTAGTGGATGGCTGATGTTCAATCCAATATTAATGTAAATATTGATACGTCGGATGCTTTAGCAAGTTTAAAACTTCTACAGCGTCAAATATCAGCCTTCCATACACAAATGGCAAAGTCTGGTACTGCAGCAGCAGCAGTATCGGCAAATCAAGCACAAAACTTGATGAACGCAATAAATGCTACTGGACAATTCCAAGCATCTATGCGAACAGTTACAACAAGTACAGAATCATTTACAGATGCTCTTGAAAAGAATAAGTTAACTTCAAGAGAATATTTTAGGTATACTGGAGCAGCAACTAAAAGTTTCGGTAGACTATTTAAGTCTGAATTTGAGACAATAAATAAGGTAGCACGAGAGCGTGTAAAAGATATTCAAACCCAATATATTAAGTTGGGACGTGGAGCCAATGGCGCTCTGCAATCAATCGCTATAAGACCTTTAACTCTTGATATGAAAAACCTTGGCACACAAACAGCCATGGCAGCACAAAAACAGCAACTTTTAAATCAACTATTAAAGCAAGGCTCTACAAACCTACTTAACTTTGGTAAGAATACACAGTGGGCTGGTCGTCAGTTGATGGTTGGTTTTACAATTCCACTTGTAATGCTAGGATCAACTGCTGCTAAAACTTTTATGAAACTTGAAGAACAGGCTATTAGGTTTAAGCGTGTTTATGGAGAAATGTTTACAACGCAAGAAGAAACTGATGCGATGGTTAAACAAATTCAAACTCTTGCAAAAGAATATACAAAGTATGGCGTTGCTGTAGAAGAAACAATGAAAATGGCTGCAGACGCTGCAGCAATGGGTAAGATGGGTGCAGAATTAACTGCACAGGTTACAGAAGCAACAAGACTTGCTGTACTTGGTGGAGTAGAACAAACACAAGCACTAGAAACAACTATTTCAGTAACAAATGCATTTGGTGTTGCTGCATCAGATCTTGCAAAGAAGATTGACTTCCTTAACTCGGTTGAAAACCAAACTGTAGTTTCTATTGAAGATTTGACTATAGCAATTCCAAAGGCTGGTCCAGTTGTAAAGCAACTTGGAGGAGATGTTGAAGACCTTGCATTTTTCCTAACAGCAATGAAAGAAGGTGGAATTAATGCATCAGAAGGTGCTAACGCACTTAAGTCTGGTCTTGCTTCATTAATTAATCCATCTGAAAAAGCATCAAAGATGCTTGCAGGACTTGGAATAAATATCAAGGGTATTGTAGAAGCAAATAAGGGAGATGTAACAAAAACTGTAGTAGGATTTGCACAAGCCTTAGATACTCTAGATCCATTAAACCGTGCTCGTGCAATTGAGCAGTTGTTCGGTAAGTTCCAGTTCTCAAGACTTTCTACATTGTTCCAAAACGTTACAGCGCAAGGAAGCCAGGCCTCAAGAGTACTTGGACTTGCAAGAGCCACAACAGAAGAGTTAGCAATCCTTTCTCAGCGAGAATTAGATAAGATTGAAAATACTACTACATATAAATTTAAAAAATCAATTGAAGATCTAAAAGTAACACTTGCTCCAGTTGGAGAACAGTTTCTAAAGGCATTAACACCTATTGTAGAATTTGCTTCAAAAATTTTAGATAAATTTAATGATCTTGGTGATGGCAGCAAAAAGTTTTTAACTATTTTGACAGTTGCTCTTGGTGCCGTTGGTCCAGTAGCACTTATGGCATTTGGTTTGCTTGCTAACGGTGTTGCTAATATAATTAAACTTTTTGCAACAATGAGATCAGGATTTCAAAGAGCAGGATCATCAACACAAATATTAGGTCAGCAAACAAACTATTTAACTCAAGAGCAACTAGAGGCTTCAGCCGTTGCTGCATCTCTTGACCAAGTTCATCAAAAACTTAGACAAACTTTTACGTCTGAGACATCAGCAGTAAATTCGTTGGCCTTAGCATATAAAAATGCAATAGCAGCACAGGTAGGATTTACTGGACCAGTTGGCAAGTTTGGCAAAATGAAAGGCGGTCCACAAAGTAAGCAGTACGCAACAGGAATTACAAAAGTTCCAGGTGTAGGAAATAAAGATACTGTTCCTGCTATGCTTACTCCTGGAGAAGCAGTAATCCCAGCACAGTCTGCACAAGATCCATCAAATAGACCAGTAATTGCAAGAATGGTTGCTGGAGAAACTATACAGGGATTTAACGACGGAACAGAAGAAGTAACAAAAAGTGGTAAAAGAAAAAAGCCAGAAACAGTTTTTGCACACGCAACAGATAAAAGAATTGTTCCTGTAGACAGTATTCCAGAAGAGTTTAGAGATAAGGTTGAAGGGTTTAAAGGAAGAGGAATAGAAAAGGCTAATATCTATAGTGGTTTAGGGTTTGATATTCCAGAAGAGTTACACACAAGGCTTAGAGAAAATAAAGTAGATGTAAGAGAGTACGAGGCAGAAATTAGAAAGGCTCGTGCAGTCGAAACAATGACTACGAACCTAATGAAACCACCAACCAATATGACTGCAGATGAGGCTGCAAAGGTAACAAATAGAATTAGAAAGAATCTTATTCTTTCATTACAGGCTTTACCAGATGGAGCAAAAATAGGAGATAAAACAATTTACTCCAGAATGGGAAATCTAAAGACAGGAATTATGGGTGGTCTTGCAAGAGATCCAAAATTTACTCCAGCAATTGAAAGAATATTTGGACCAATGGGTGTTGGAAGCCAGGGTAAAGCAAAGGTTGATTATAATGCAAAAAGAAGTATTGAACAGGTTATAGAAGATGTAAAAAAGACAAACACAAGTAAAGCAGTTGTTTCAGCACTAGAAGATCTAAAACTAAAAGCACCAGGAATGATGCTTGATGTTAAAACTGATAGTAGTGGAAAGATTGTTGCATATGAGAGACCAGAAATTAGTGGCAAGAAGCGTTCTAGAAACCCTAATGACTGGAAGATTACAGATAAGAAAAACAATGGAGCATTGCTTGGTGATAGATTTGTTGCTGGAAGATCTGGAGGAGATTCTGGAGCAGTAAAGATTGGTAACACTGCACCAAAGAGATTGCTTGAAGCAGCAAGAGGTGCTTTACAAGGCTTGACAGCACAAGACCTAGAAGGAAAAACAGTCACTACATATGGCAAGCAGATATCAAAAGGAACTGGATATAGCAACATTACTGCTCGTGACGCATCTGGAGTATTTGAAACTTTAGATGGTAAGAAGGTTTATGTTAAGCCAATGGTTGATTTAAAGTCAGCAATTGCCGAACAAAGAGCAACACAAATTGCAAGAGATGTTCACGGACTTGACGCTCCAAGACAAGAGTTAAGAATAATTAAAGATCCTTTTACTGGTAAAACAATGTATGCTCTTGAGTCAGCATTTGATTCAAAATTTGATCCAAATCAAATGAGTAAAACATTTAGTAAAGACCAATACTTTAAACAACTTGTGGCAGCAAATCTTCGTGCAGACAAGGATCTTAAAAAAGGAAATCTAGGTGGAAACATTCTTGCAGATGTTGGAACTGCTGGGGTATTTGATAGAGCATCTGGAGCAAGAGAGTATGCAGCAAAACTTCCATCAATGCTAGAAATGGCAGAAAAGAATTTAAGTGGTGTAAAGGGTGCAGCAGCAGGAAATTCACCATTCTGGTTTAGTAATGCAACTGCAGAAATTGCAAAGAGCATGACTGCAGATCAGTATCACAAGTCAATGATTGATGAAATTGATAGAGTTCTTCCAAGACTAAAAGAAACTGTTAAAAGTTTTGGATTAGGTCCAGATGATCAAAAGGTTTATCAGGCAATGATAGACAGGCTAGAAGAGGGCAAGAAGGTTGACTGGAGAGCGCTACACGCAAAACATTCTTCTATTTTAGTAAAACCAGATGAAATGCTTGAAGATGAAAAAACTGGAAAACTAAAAAAGCCAAAGACAAGACCAAAGCCTAGAGGTGTCAAGTCTTCTTCTGGAAGTCCAAAAGATACTAGAATTACAGATAAACCTAAGAGTGGCACAAGGATTGTTCAAGGTCCTAGGGGCAGAATGGTTGTTACTGGACGTGCAGATGCCCCAGAAGCGGGTATGGGGGTTTCTAGAACAGCAACAGCAGTAGTTGCTGGAGCAAAGAGCGCTATTGCAGAAGCAAAGACAGTTGGAAGTACAATTGGTACAACAATATCTCAGTCAGCAGCAGCAGCATCAAGAACTGCACTATATGGCACAGGACCAGTAGATGCTGATGCAAAATCTATGAGACGTAATGCACAACTGCAAGAAAAAAGAAGTAAGATAGCAGCAAAGGTAGCATATCAACAATCAATTATTGACGCAAGATTAGCAGAAGAAGCAAAAAAGAAAACTCTTTCTGCAAGAACAACAGCATTTTTTGAAAAAAGAGAACAGAAAAAGGCAGCCAGGGTAGCAGCAGGCAAGGGCCCAGGAATGGGAATGACTGGTGGAGTAATGGCAGCATCTGGTGTAGCAATGCTTGGATCAATGATGCCTGGTCAAATAGGAGAGATGTCACAAAAAATAATGATGCCACTTATGGGTCTTTCTATGATTCTTCCATTAATGAAGAGTCCAGTGATGGCAATTATTGCAGGTTTAACTGCAACTGTAGGCGCTATGATTGCATTAAGAATGGCATTTAATAGTGCACAGAAAAAGGTTTTAGAAGAATCAGAAAAGTTTAAAGGAAGTGCTTCTGCAGTTCAAAATATTGCTAAGTTTGGTGGTAATGTAACAGCAAGTGAGCAAATGGATCTTAGAAGAAAAAATTCTTTCTCTATGCTTGGACCAGCAACAGGAAAGACAACATATGGAGAAGCATTTGTTCAAACAAAAGAAGGAAAAGAATTAACTAAGAGAATATCTACGCTTAATGCAGAAGGCAAAGGAGGACAAGCAGTTGGAGATCTATCTTCTCAATTAACAGCAGCAATATCTTCTGGTGCTATGAGTATGGCTCAGGCAAAATCTTTTGCAATGAATGTAGCAAAACAGGCTGGAGATATGGGTATTGGTATTAAGGTTATTGCAAATATAGAACAAATTTTAGGCCCAGATGGACAAGATCTTTTAAAGAAACCATTAGAAGTTAGAATGCGTATGATCGCTGAAAATGAAAAGCAGATGAGATCAAATATGTCTAACATTCAAAATGCTGGTATGATAACAAACCTTGCTGGACAAAAAACAATGCAAAAGGTTGGTATTGGTGCCTCTGCAATTGGAGGTGCATCAGCAGGTGCTGGCATTGGAACGTTGATTGGCGGTCCTATAGGAGCAGCAATTGGCGGAGGTATTGGAGCAGCAATTGGTTCAGCATTTGGATACTTTGCATCAAAGAAATATACAAAGCAGGCAGCACAACTAGGAGCAGCATATGCAGTAGATGCTAAAATTGCAATGGAACAAAACAAGCAGATGCTTGATTCATTTGATATGTATTATCAAAAGAAAATTGAAGAATTAAGACTTCAGGGTAAAATTAATGAAGCAGAAAATATGCAAAATAAGTATATTGCAGAAAGAGATAAGTTAACTTCTGCTCAAGGCAAACTTCAAGCAAATATTGTTGATCAATATAATAAGGCTGGTGGACTTCAAGAGTCTATGATGAGTGGTATGAAGAAAGCAGCAGGCACTAGATATAAAGATAATCCAAATGAAGTTGCCTATATGGATGTTGTAAATACCCAAGCAGGTAATTTAAGAAAATCTGGGGCAATTAGTAGTGGTCAAGAATTTTTAATTCAGGCAAAGATGGCAAGTGGAGACATTCCTCCTTCAGTATTTAGAACCTTGCTTCAAATGTCAACAGAAAATAAAGACATTGCTCCTAAGATGATAGAGATTATTACCAAGTTTAGTGGTGCTACAGCAGAAACTGTTGGGGTTGCTTCATCAAATATATTAAATGCTGACGGAACTGTCAATAAAAAATTACAAACTGAGATTGTTACAAAACTTTCTGCATTTGAACAAGACTCAGATGCCTTAGATATGGCAAAAAATATAATTAAATTAAATAATCTTAATCAGGTTATACCTTCTGCATTCTTGGTATCATTCTATACTGATCCAGCAAATAAAAAAGCATATGATGAGTTAAATAGAATTCTTGATGCAATTGAAGATAAAAAGCCAAAAACAATTGAAGCAGTTTATGAAATTATGCCTCAATTAAAAGGAACAGAAAATTTTAATGAAGCATATTTCAAGGGCTTAACAGATGATCAAAAGTTGGTTTATACAACTACCATTGTTGCACAGATGCAAATAAGCGATGCAAAAATTATTGCAGGAGAAGATTATCAAAACTGGTTAAAAGAAGATCAGGTAATTAATGGAAAGCGTTATGGAGGAGCACAGTATCAAGGCTTGTCTGCAGCAGCAATGGCTGCTAGATATAGAGAACAACAAGGTTTTAAAGCAGTAACAGAAAATGTTGCAATTAGTGCAAATGCTCCAACACAAACCCCCGCAGATTCTGGTAATAAAACTCAATCTTCATCTTTAGATGATTTATTAAAGAAACTAAGAGATGTAAGAAATAATAGCATTAAAGTTACAGAAGGATTCAGTGCATCTTCAAAGGCATTAAATAAACTATTTGGAGGTAAAAAGACAATTAGTATATTTAGTGGTATTGAAAATGACCTAAGAGCATTAGGCGCAGGAGAAGATCTTATTGACTTAATTGTTGGTATGGATCCTAAAGAATATGAAAAACAAAAAAACAAGTTATTTAAGTTTGAAAATGGAAATATCGTAGGCCTAAAGGACACTGCTAAAAGTATTGGAGATGCTCTACAATCTATAAAACTAGGAGAGTTTGTCAGCGAACAAGAAAGAATGTCAAAGCAAATAGGAAACCAAACATCTGCACTTAGTAGACTTCAGGCTGCAGGAGTTGAAGGGTCTGTTGCATTAGAGGCAGTATCAGATGCAACATTTGCTGCTGCAATTGCAAATAAAGAATTATCAGATGAACAAATTAAAAAAATTGTTAATACGTGGAAAACAGGAACAAAAGCAGCAAAAGAATATGCTGCTATAACTAATGCTGTAAATGAAACGTCAGCGCTAAAGCAAAGAGCAGGCTCCCTAACTAAAATAGCATCAGGTCTTGCTGGCAGAACAACAGCAGAAATAGAAGCAGTTATGGGCAGCATACCACTACAAGATTTAATTGCTACTGGTCAAGGAAATAGTCAACAGTTTAAAGACTTATTACAGCAAGAAATAGATAAGGCAAATGTTGAACTTAAATTTAAGTCAATTAGTATTTCAGGAATGCAAGAAATATTTGATAATGGGTTTAGCAATGCAATGCAAGCATTTGATGCTCAAGAAAATAAACTTCAACTTAAGTTTGATATTGATAACAAGCAACTTGTAAAAGATATTGCAACTGCTGAAAATGAAATTGCTCTAAAACAATTTAAGATTGATGATTATGAAGCAGGCATTAAACAAATTCAAGATCAAGAAGAAAAGATTAATGAAAAGTATGATGAAAGAATTAAGGCACTTGATGAAGTTGAAAAAGCAAATGCCTCTATTTCTCAACAACAAAAGGGGCAACTAACTCTTGCAGAGGCTTTAACCTCTGGAGATATTGCAGCAGCAGCCCGTGCTGCTCAAGAAATGAGAGCGCAAGAAGCAGCAGACAATGTAACTAAACAAAAAGATGCAATTGAAAAGTCTAGAGCGTTTGAGTTATCAAATATAAAGTCTAAAGATGGAAAAACCAGAAAAGAACTTGAAGCAGAAATTAAAAAACTTCAGGATGAAATTTTTGATATTGAAGAAAAAACTCTTGAACCAAAAAGAGAAACTATAAGATTAAACGAAATTCAACTAAGAGATGATATATCAAAATTAACAGTTTTAGGAAAAACAAAAGAAGCCTGGAATGGAATTAAAAATCTAGTTGATTTAGCAAATACAAGCAGTAATCAGTTTGCAAAACAAATGCTAGATGCTGTAGATATATATGAAAGACTTATAACATCATATAAATCTTTGCAGCCAAATACAGATTCTTTAGTTTCTTCTGTTATACCAAAAGAAACAGATACCAAGAAAAAAGCATCTACATATGTTGCTCCTCGTAGGGGTAGACTTGATGCAATTCCTATGCTTTCTAAGGGTGGTATGGTAAATCCAAAGTATTTTGCTGTTGGTGGATTTGCAAAGGGCACAGATACAGTTCCAGCAATGCTAACTCCAGGAGAATTTATTATGAGCAAATATGCTGTAGATTCTTATGGAATAGATAATATGAGAAAAATAAATAATGGTGATTCAATCGGCGGGACAGTGTATAATAATACATATACATTAACCGTTAATGCTAAGACAGATGCAAATGCAAATGATATCGCACAAGCAGTAATGTCAACAATTAAAAAGGTTGATGATAGAAGAATTAAAGGAGTGTCACTAAATGGCCGATGAACTAGTAGACCCAAGAGTAGCCTATATGCAAGGTCGTAAAAAGTATAATAGACCTACTGGTATGCTTTGGTCTGAAAACTCTGGCACACTTCAAAATGGTATTTATATCCCTTATGGGTATGAGATTGGTGCAGATTCTGAAAATATTGAAGATCAAAATCTATTAGATCAATTTTTATTAATAACTGATGACAATAGACAACCTTTTGAGTTTTCCGAAGAAAGAATTGAAAAGCGAGAAAGAATGATTAATGGCCGAATGAGGTCATACCATATTGCAGATAAACTCACACTAAGCACAAACTGGACTATGATTCCTTCTAGATCCCACGCAGATATTCCAGGTTTTGATACTACTACTGGAATTTCTCCATATAAATCTTATACTACTGACGGTGGTGCAGGAGGAGAGGATATGCTTGAGTGGTATAACTCACATAAGGGATCTTTCTGGGTATTTCTTGCATATGACAAAAAGAGTAATTTTAAAGGAACCGAAAATCCATATAGTAATCTTGGACAGTACAACCAAATTATTGAAATGTTTATTAGTGATTTTTCATACTCTGTTGAAAAACGAGGAAGCAATTTTGACTACTGGAATGTCTCAATAAGTTTGGAAGAGGTATAATGTTTGAAAACAAAGATCTGCAAACATTCTTAGAGACTTCTTCAACGGTACGTAATAAGTCAATAATTACAGCAGAATGGAATATGAATATACCTACCAATATAAAACATATTGGAAACTATAGGTATAGACCAACTAAGTCTTCATCGGTTTACTCATCACTTTCTACTAGTTTTGATATTAATGATGCTGGAAATTTTTATACAGGAGCCACCGATGCAGATGTTCTAGTAGATGGAACATTTGATGATAATGATACTCCAACAACATTTTTAACTAAAAAAGAAAAACTAAAAACATTATATTCCTTGGAGTCATGCTTTGAACAGTTTAGGCCTAGATCTGGAATTAATAAGGCAGTATTTTTTGAAAATGGAAAACTTCATCACCCAAATCTTTTTATGGCCGATAGACCAAGATATTATATGCCAGATAAAAATGATAAGTTTAAGTATTGGACATCCTATAGAACAGAGTCTGGACAAGAATATGGGATTGCATCAAATATTAGAGGTTCTCAATACTCAATAGAAGATACATGTCCATTTGTTGTTTATAAAGAAAAAATTCCAACAAACAGAGTTGTTGTTAAAATGCAAACACATACTGGAACAGAAAATCTTGGTCCATTTTCATCACCAACAGGATCATTCTCTGATCCATTTTATGGCGAACTAAATCAAAAGGTTCCAAGCAAATGGAAGATTCAATTTTTAAAAGATAATAATTGGCAAGATGTTATATCTTTTGATCCATCAAAGCGCAGATCCGATGGTTCTTCAATTATTCAAAGTGATGGATATGTTGAAATTGCGTATGGCTTAATCGTTCCCGATCAATGGAAGTCTAGTTTTGTATTTATAGAAACATATTCAAACATATCGTTATTGCCTGAAACATCTAAGACTGGGTATGCTTACTTAATTAAAGAAAATCAAAATGATGTAGGTCAATATTATATTTGGAATGGCTCAGACTATACAGTTATAACTCCAAAATATGGATGGTATGTTCACGATGAAACAGTAAATAGATTGACTAACTTTGTTGTAGATGCAACATCCCCAGACTATTTTATAAAATCTTTAGATGGTAAATTACAATATAGAGAGTTTGAATACATTTCTGGAATTAGGATTGTTGTTGAAACTATGAACACCAAAGACTCAACCTTTGATCTTATAGAGATATCCCCAAGACTTGTAGTAGATATATCTGATAAGACATTGGATTATTCTATAAACAAGAGTGCTTCAGATTTAGGGTTAAGTGGTCTTCCAGTTGGACAACTTATTGCTTCTAATGGAAGTATCAATATTTTTGATTATGACCAGGCATTTAATAAAAACAACTCTTCAAGTATTATATCAAAGTATATTAATAGACACATACAGTTTAAGTTTTATGAAGTCATACTAGACGTTAATGGATTTGATTACTGGGTTCCAATGAAAACATTATATTCAGATTCTTTCCCAAACCAGGACTTGATGAATAAAACTGTATCCCTATCTTTAAGAGACCTATATTGGTACTTAGAATCAATCACTGCACCACAAATATTAATGACAGAGGTTTCAGTTAGTTCTGCCGTCTCACTTTTACTAGACCATATTGGTTTTTCTAATTATACTTTTAAAAGAGTTGCTAATGAAAAAGAAATAATAATTCCATACTTTTTTGTTGGACCAGATAAAAGTGTTGCAGAAGTGCTTCAGGATTTAGCAGTATCAACACAGACTGCAATGTTCTTTGATGAATACAATAATTTTGTAATGATGAGTAAAAACTATATAATGCCAACAAAAGAAGAAAGACCAACAACCTTTGCACTAAAAGGAACTAATGACTTGTTTCAAGATAAAGAGATTAAAAATAAAACATTAGCAAATAATAAACTTGCCAATGTTATTTCTGTGTCTATGCAACCTAATATTGTATATAATGACGGAGTAATTAACTACACAACAAGACACATACAGAGGTCAATTGGCTCTTTAAGACAAGCCAGCCTATTAGATGAAGAAAGATTTTATACCTACAAGCCTTCTTTGCTATGGGAAGTTTCTGGAACAGAAAATACAAAGTCAATAAATAACGAGGTTGGAACGCAGTCCTCATACCTTCTTAGCGCAATACCGTTAAATTCAAATCTTTCAGCAGATGTTCCAGTAGTAAAAAATAATATTGTTATAAATAATACATTTAGCCTAGGAGAGGCTGCATACTGGATTACAAGATATAATGGATATTTTTATTCTCAAGGCGAAATAATAAAATATGATGCAGTTCAATATAATGTCACTGGTTTTGGCAATGTTTGGATAACATCTGTAGAAGATTATCAAAACTATTTTTCTAAACTTCCTTTTAATGGAAAAATATATCCAACTGGACTTGTTAGAATTTATGCTGAACCAAAATATTTTGAGCAGTCTGGAGTTGTTAAACTTCAAAATGGTCCAGTACAAAAACATGGTCGTGGACAATTTGGAACAGCGATTGTCGCACATTCTGCGGGAATATCTGATTATTGGAAATCTGATGATAACGTAAAAGGATGTTATATGTTATCAGAGTATTTATTTGATAGAACAACTCCCGTTCCAGCAACAACAGTTTCTTCTGCTGGGAAGACAACAGATACTGGTATTTCTTCTGATGCAATAAGCAGAACTTCTTCTAGAAGTGGAATTATAAAGAACTTCCTTTCAACATCATTAACTGGAGAAATAACTACAAATACACAGCAACAGCCTGGATCAATACAGTCTTCCGCACTATCTTTAACTGGCCCAAACTTTACAACAAAAGAAAAACCAAGAAACTTTATTTCATATGTGCATAAATCATTAGAAGGCAAAAAATATAAGCATTTCGGTACAAGAATGAGAATTATTGGTAAGATTGAAAACAACCAGGATCGTGGTCAAACATCAAATGGATCATCTACATACTTTGTCGTACAAGGTTCTACCCCAGATAAAAATGTCAATATATCTGGAGGTTCCGCAGGTTTGGCTGTAATGTTAAATCCAACAACAAATGTAGGATATTATTTTGAAATAGCAGCACTTGGATTAGGTAATTTATCAGAAACAGAAAGAGAAAGCGTAAGCAACGTATTCTTTTATAAGGTAGAGTCTAATAGCGGCTCAGCGGTCCCAGTAAGGCTCTGGGACGGGCTTGCAGAGATTACTGTAGATGATGGAAGGTTTACTGGCCAGTCTCGTAATTTTGCTGAGGAAAATCCGACGGTATATGATTTAGCAGTAGAATATGAAGATATAGGAAAAACAAGAAGGTTCTATCTATATATCAATGGTAATATTGTAAAAACTGTAGATGATCTAAATCCTTTGCCAGTCTATTCAAGTATGGCCCTATTTACAAGAGGATCATCCAGAGCAATGTTTGAAAATGTATATGCCTTATGCAATAACTATTCACAAAATACAGCATTTTCTTTAGGTGCTCCAGTTAACTCAGTTTTTGGAGATATTGATATTGATGCAAACGAATCTTTTAGAAAGTATGCAATTAGTGGATTAATTAAAGATACTTATCTTTCTGGAATTGGATCTTCAGAACCACCTAAATACGATATTTATTTTGAAGAGTTTGGTAGCATTATGAGAGAAATGGCATCATTTAATTTTAAATACGATAAGGCATACCCAGCGCTTACTGCAAAAATATCTCCAACATTCAATAAGATAAAGGGATATGTAGTTTCTGGTTTTAGAGCAGGATCTTATGGAGCAGAATTTTTAATATTTAATACAACAGACTTTCCTATATCTTTAGACGAAACAAGCGGAAATTACTTAAGAGTTCAAGGAATTACATTTACTCAAGAGTCTGATAATAATCTTACCGTTGATGAATATTTTAATAAAAATAGTCTTGAGTCAAATCCTCAATTTGTTTCTGATACTCTAATATCTAATCCATATAAATTTAAACAAGACTATCAAGATATAAAACTAAGTAGAATGGCCTATGGCAAAAAAGACTTTGCACTAGACACAAAGTACATACAGTCACAAGATGAGGCTTCAGGATTAATGAAGTGGCTTGTTGAAAAAATAACAAAGCCAAGAAAATCTATCGGTGTAAAAATATTCTCGATTCCTACTATTCAACTTGGTGATATAGTTACTTTAGATTATGAAGAAAATGGAATAGATATGGTAGCAAACAAAGACTCTAGGTTTGTTGTATATAATATTGATTTTTCAAGAAGTGTTGATGGACCAGAAATGACTTTATTTTTAAGTGAGGTAGTATAATGTCAGATATTAATTTATCAGCAACAGCAGGACTTCCAGATCCACTATTGAATAAACAGGACGATGCTGTAAAAATAGCAACACCAGATTTAATTATTTTTAATGATGAAGTTATGTCTATTGAAATAATGACAGACCTAATTTTTGAAGATATTGGTGGATACGAACTTGCAACTATTTCTAGACACGATTTAGTAAATGGTCAAAATGTTACCTACTCACCAATTAAAAATTTGACAGACTTATATTTACAATATAACTCAAATAATATTTTAAGATTACAGTCATCTGACTCATATTTTAAGTCTTTATCTCTATCTATTTTAGATCACATTCCAAACTACGGTACTGGATATGACCTAGTTGGAGATGACCCAGACTTAACAAAAAGAGTAAAAGTTCCAAATTTTAAGTCTATTTATATTGATCCAATAACTGGAGATCTTGTTATTAATCTGATAAACCTTAGAGAGGGTGAGCAGGTAGAGGTTGAGATATTGACTAATGGAAATATTTTTGATGATACAATATACTATGGGAGCAATTAATGATAACTAATATAGGAAAAAATCTTTTAGCGAAGTATCTTGTTGGGCAGACACCCTCTTATGCTTCTCATATTGCAGTGGGGTGCGGTGCTAAACCAGTAGTCTCAGATCACACATTTACTTCTCAAGAGTTGCTTTCTATTAAAAATAAAGAGTCTTTAGATTTTGAAATGTTTCGTGTTCCAATTGTCTCCAGGGGATTTGTTAATGAAGACGGACTATCAAAGGTTGTTTTAACAGCAGAAATGCCAACAGAAGAAAGATACGAAATTACAGAAGTTGGTATATTTTCAGCAGGATCAAATCCTGTGGCTGGATCTTTTGATAGTCGTGCTGTATATTCATTTGCTGATACAGATAACTGGAAGTATAACCCAGCAGGTTCTTCTCCTATAGATATACCAGTTAGATATGAGCCACTTGACGGAGAATCACAGGATGGAGTAATTAACGAAGAAGCAAAAGTTTTTTCAACAAATGCTGATAATAGAATTTTTACACAAAGCGATAGAATTGAAAGAAATGAAAGATGTAGATTTTTAAATAATATAATTGTTATATCTGGAGATAATTCAACACTCACATTAGATTCTAGCGGTGTAATGCAGCCAGATTCTAATTCTAATTATATAAGATTAGATGAAACTTCTGTAAACTTTACCAGAAACAGTCCTTTGGATGAATTAAGATTAGCATTTTCAGTTGTTAGCAAAGTTCCAGATTCTTTAACAGTTCCAGAAAATGTTAAAATTTTATTAGAGTTTTCTCATACAGGTCCAAACTCAACTCAGCAATATGCAAAATTTCAAGTAAATATAGATGATGAGTCTTATCAAGATGGAACATCTCCTGACAAACACGATTTTTCTAATAATAGATATATAGTATCCTCAAAAACATTTCAAGAAATTAAAAAGAGCGACTCATTTAATTGGTCAGATGTATCTGTTGCAAAAATATATGCATCAGTTACAAAAGATGAGTTGCCATCCGATGATTTTTATGTATGTCTAGATGCGTTAAGACTTGAAAATACAACATCAACCAACTCATTATATGGACTAACAGGATACTCTGTAATTAAAAATATACAGGCAAGACCAATTATAAAATCAGCAAATACAACAAACTATATAGAATTTAGATTTGTTTTGGATGTTTAATATGACAAATACTCCAGATAAAGGAATCAAAAATGTTATAATAAAAAAAGATTTGTTAGGAAAGGTAACAAATAATAATGCAACTGCATTAAGATTTAGAATTGTTTCAGAAGATAAAAATAGACAATCTCCATACTCTCAAATATTTATAACTCCATCTGGCGAAGTTTTTCTCGGCACTGGAGATGTTAATAAAATAGGAAATACAATAATAGTTAACTGGTCACTTAGCACAGAATATCCTTCAGCCCAATCAGCATATGATATTTTTGTAGGATTTGATTCTGCTACACCAGTATATAAAGCAACAACTTCATCTCAAAATTATTCATTTTTAAAAACTGGAACATCATCAGTTAGAGTAATTGTACAGGCATCATCAATAAATCCAGTAATAAATAATGATTTAAAGATATATGATTCTCAAACCGTGAGTCTGGTATAATTATAATATGGCAATTTTACCAGTACCCGAAAGAGGGCAACCATTAGATGTTACATACATATATCAGATAGTTAAGGCTATTAATGATCTTTCAACTCAAGCATCTACATCTGTTTATAAATATGTAACAGTAGATACTCCAAATGCAGGAAAGCAAAGCGTAAAAGCATCTGAAGCAAGAATTATTGGTGGGTATGTTCAGGTTACATCTAGTACTACCCAAACTGCTGGGTCATCACAAACATTCTCATATAATTTTCCTAGCGAGTTTAAATTTGCTCCAGTAGTTACAGCAACTCCAATTAACGTTGGAAACACTGATGCTGGAAAAGATGTAACAGTTACGCTTGTAAGTGTTTCTACTTCAAAGGTCGAGGGTACAGTAAAGTTTAATGTCGGTGGAGATACAACCATTGGAATTAATCTAATAGTGGTTGGAATCCCAAATTAATGCTTATTTGTAAAAGATGCAAAGGAAGAATGTTCGTAGATAGACAGCATACAGAAATTAACAACCTAGAAATATATTGTATGTCTTGCGGATCAAGAATATTCTTTCATCCACCAAGTAATTCTCAGGAGGGCAAGTGGCTACTAAAAAAGGAACAATTGAGAGCGAAGGCTACAATGTCCTCCCTGTAATAAAGGGAAATAAAAAAGTTTGGTTTCTTAATGGAGATCTTGTAAGAATTCATCATTTAAATAAATCTAATGGCATTATGTCTGTTTATAATATTACAAAAGATCAAATCGAAAGTTGTTTAATTAGTGATTTTAAAAAGAAAAGAGAAAGAGCATATACTGTAGGAGAGACTGCTAGTTTAGTTAATCGTCATAAAAAATATATGCCATCATTAATGAGACGGGGAGTCATTCCTTTTCCAACTGGATCTCAAAAGGGTGGGGCAAGAGGGTGGCAAGTAAGATCTTACTACTCAGAATCGCAAGTAAAAGAGATTCGTGATATACTTGCTACACACCATATTGGTAGACCAAGAAAAGACAATTTAATAACAAATGATATTACGCCTAGTAAGCAAGAGTTGACACGAAGAATGGGCGATGGTATACTTACATATACGAAGACAGAAGATGGACGGTTCATTCCAATTTGGTCTGAATCTATTTAGCGAAGGGTATAGGAATGGAAAACGAATCAACCAAGGTATCTGTAACATTGGGGTACACATTAAACTTAGGGAACTTTCAATCACTAAGGCTAGACCTTGGAGTAGTAGACTCAAAGCGTGATGGGGAAAATACAGATCAGGCTTTTGAGCGTGTTTATAAGTTTGTTGAAGACAAATTGACATCAAAGATTTTAGAAGCCCAGAGCGAGGCTGAAGAGAAGTAATGGCCGAACGCAAAGACCGTATGGCTTTGCTTTCAAGATACAGTAAGTATCATACCGCAAGGTACGAATCAAAGCCATCTCTAAATCTTAATGTAGAGCAGTGGGCTGCTGATGCACTTATTGAATCTTATGGAATTGGAGGATGTTATGATATTCTTGATTACTACTTTAGTGTTGCTCAGTCTCCTTCTTGGAATTACTTTGCATACAATGCGGAAAAAATACTTAAAGCAAGATTAGATAAAGAGCAAGATGATAAAGATAGAGCAGAGCGTAGACGAATGGCTAAGGAGTGGTTGAGTGAATAATATAGAGTCAAAATTAATTACTGCAGTATTGCAGGATAAACAAATTCACGTTCTTCTTCAGGCTAATGTTGATAACCTTTTAAGAACTCACGGAGATATCTGGAACTTTATAAGATTATATTTTGAAAATAATTCAGTACTTCCTCCAGTAGATTTAGTGAGAGAAAAGTTTCGTGACTTTGAGCCAGTTCAAGGAACAGGTGCAACAAAGCATCATCTTGAAGAACTACAGGGCGAATACCTCAATGACAGCCTTAAAGATATCATTAGATCTGCTGCAGGAGATGTGCAACAAGGAGAAGGCGTAAAGGCCTTAGAAAATTTAATTACAAAAACATCTGAACTAAAAAAGAATACTTCAGCAATTCGTGATATTGATGTCACAGATTTAGAGTCTGCAATTGCTTACTTTGAAAATGTAAAGAAACAACAAGAACTAGGTCACGTAGGCATTAAAACGGGACTGCCAGGATTTGATAACTACTTACCATCTGGAATAATGCCAGGACAGTTAGGAGTCTTCTTGGCATACCCAGGTATTGGAAAGTCTTGGTTGGCTCTCTATTTCGCTGTACAGGCCTGGAAACAGGGTCGTAGCCCATTGGTCATAAGTCTTGAAATGTCCGAAACAGAGGTTCGCAATCGTGTCTTTACAATTATGGGAGAGGGTCGTTGGTCCCATAGAAAACTAAGTAATGGTGAAATAGAAATGGATATGCTAAAAGAATGGCATGCCAAGAATTTACAAGGTAAACCAGAATTCCATATTATTTCTAATGATCAAGGTGGAGAAATTAATCCTTCCGTTCTTCGTGGAAAGATTGATCAATACAAACCAGACTTTGTAATCGTTGACTACCTACAGTTAATGGCTCCAAATCAGAAGTCAGATAATGAAACGGTACGAATGAAGAACCTTTCACGAGAACTTAAACTTATGGCTATTGGTGAAGAAGTCCCTATTATTGCTATCTCATCTGCCACACCAGATGATGTTAATGACCTCTCTACGGTCCCTACATTAGGTCAGACAGCCTGGTCTAGGCAGATTGCTTACGATGCTGACTGGGTTCTTGCCCTAGGTCGTGGTAATAATAGTGACATTATTGAGTGTGCATTTAGAAAGAACCGTAATGGTTTTATGGGTGACTTTCTTGTCCAGTGTGACTTTGATAAAGGATACTACAGGTATAAAGATTTTGAAGATAAGTAGGTATAATATGGTATGTCAAAAAATAAGGAGAACATACCTCCAACCTTTTATCATCATAAGCCACTTAAAAAATTTTACATAAGTGGAGTTATACAGGATGAGGCTCTCCTAGGTAGATTAAAAATAGAATATATAAGATTATTAGTTTCAGAAATGAGGTTAAGTGGGTATGTGCCAAGACTTGATCTTGACCCAGACTTTACGATAGGGTATAATGATATTAAGAACTTTTTTGAATTTGAATTGTCAATACACGGAGTTTACGCAGGGAAAAGGAAAAGCGAATGGATAGCAGGAGTAGACGGAACCAAACCAGTCCATATACCGCAGAGCAAGTTAAAAGAGTCATTTCAGGAGCAGGCATAAATATAGAGTCAGAACTAGATTCAGACTTTATGATATTTTGTCCATTTCACAACAACCATAGAACTCCAGCAGGAGAAGTACAAAAAAGTAGCGGAATGTTTTTTTGTTTTTCTTGTCAAAAATCAGCAGACCTAATAGAATTAGTAATGCATATTTCTGGAAGAACATATTTTGAGGCAGCAAGATTTATAAAAAGCAAAGAAAAGGTAAGCAATCTTGCAATAGAGATTGATCGTGCATTAGTAGTTGAAGAACAATATAAGCCATTTGATGAACTAATAATTAAACGACTTCATAATAATCTTATTACATCAGAAAGACCAAAGAACTATTTTAAATATCGTAAAATTACTATTCAGTCCTGCAGTAAGTTTTCTTTAGGATATTCAGAAAAACAAGATATGGTTACAGTTCCTGTTCATAGTCCAGACGGGATTCCATTAGGATTTGTTGGTAGATCTATTGAAGGAAAAGAGTTTAAGAATACTCCAGGCCTTCCAAAAAGTAAGACATTGTTTAACTTGCATCGTGTTAAAAAGTCTGATAAAGTGTATGTGGTTGAGTCTTCATTTGATGCTATCAGATTAGATCAGGTTGGACTACCATCTACAGCAACACTTGGGGCAAATGTCTCAAGCAAACAAATAGAATTGCTTCAGAAGTACTTTAATAACATTATTGTTATTGCAGATAATGATGAGGCAGGAGGAAATATGAAAAGCAAGATAGTTGAAAAACTTGGCTCTCGTGTTTCTGTTATTAAACTAAGCAAACAATATAAAGATATAGGCGATATGGCAGATGAAGAAATAAAAGGTTTAGACTTTTCATTTGACAAAACCATACAGTCTATGCTAAACTAATATAAACAACACAAAGGAGAAAAATATGAGCATTGTAAAGGGAATCAAAAACATCAACGCCCTGCTCGATAGACCAAAGTATGAAAATGACGGACCAAAAGTAAAATGGCTTAAACTTGCAGACGGTCAATCTGTAAAGATTCGTTTTATCGAAGAACTCGATGAAGATTCTGCAAATTATAATGAAAGTCGTGGACTAGCACTTGTTGTTAAGGAACACGTAAACCCAAAGGACTACAAGCGTAAGGCTGTAGATACAATGGAATCAGAAGGTCGTGACTGGGCAGAAGAAATGCACCGTAAGGATCCAAAGGCTGGATGGCGTGGCAGACTTCGTTTTTATTGCAATGTCCTAGTTGACGATGGAATTGAAGCACCTTATGTTGCTATCTGGTCAATGGGTATCAGCAAGCAATCATCATTTAATACAATTCGTGAGTATGCACTTGAAACAGGAAGCATCTCAAACGTACTGTGGAAGTTAAAGCGTAATGGTCAGGGAACTGAAACTAATTACACACTTATTCCATCAGCACCAGACAAGGAACCATTTGATTGGAAGGGCATTGAGCCTTATCCTCTTGAGTCAGCACTCAAGAAGATTCCATATGCGGAACAAGAAGCGTTCTACCTGGGCTTTGATAGCCCATCCGTAACTTCATCAACCAACACTGATTGGTAATATGAACTACGTAGGCTTACACGTCCACACCCATTTTAGTTTATTTGATGGGATTGCTACTCCAGAAGAATACGTGAACCGTGCAGTTGAGTTGGGGATGCCAGCGATTGCTATCACCGACCACGGTACTTTATCTGGGCATAGGGAACTGCACCGTATTGCAAAAGCAAAGGGCATTAAGCCAATTCTAGGTCTAGAAGGATATATGTGTGCAGACATATCTGATACACGAGATAAGTCTGAAAGAGAAGGTCA
>JACCDW010880821.1_pt1 | contig 26693 bp, 19 predicted proteins | sample 7449781 | NCBI WGS metagenome assembly JACCDW01 (sample SAMN15323449, study PRJNA562643) | freshwater metagenome | isolation source: river surface water | place: USA:Blue River Watershed | collected 2017-08-18
GCGCCGAGCGATTCGACTTCGTCCATCTCGCCATCGCCGCAAAACACCCAGACCTTGCGGTTTTCGGTGTTGGCGATGCCGCGGGCGTGCAGGTATTTGAGGAAGCGGGCCTGGTAGATGGCCATCAGCGGCCCCAAACCCATCGACACCGTGGGGAACTGCCAGAACTCGGGCATCAGCTTGGGGTGCGGGTAGCTCGACAGGCCCTTGCCGTCGACTTCCTGGCGGAAGTTGAGCAGCTGCTCTTCGGTCAGGCGGCCTTCGAGGTAGGCGCGGGCGTACACGCCAGGGGCCACGTGGCCCTGGATGTAGAGGCAGTCACCGCCGTGGTTTTCGCTTTCGGCATGCCAGAAGTGGTTGAAGCCGGCGCCGAACATGTGGGCCAGCGAGGCGAACGAACCAATGTGCCCCCCCAGGTCGCCACCGTCTTCGGGGTTGTGGCGGTTGGCCTTGACCACCATGGCCATGGCGTTCCAGCGCATATAGGCGCGCAGGCGCTCTTCAATCTCGATGTTGCCGGGGCAACTGGCTTCCTGGTTCGTCTCGATGGTGTTGACGTAACCGGTGGTGGCCGAAAACGGCATGTCGATGCTGTTTTCACGGGCGTGTTCGAGCAGCTGTTCCAGCAGGAAGTGGGCACGCTCGCCACCTTCCTTTTCGATGACGGCGGACAGCGCGTCCATCCATTCACGGGTTTCCTGGCTGTCCAGATCCTGGGCTTTCTGGTTCGGATTGACGGCGGTCATGCTCGGTCTCCTGATGTTATTGAATTGATGATGGCGCGAGTTTCGCACAATTTCTTTGAATTTTCAAATGGTGCGTAGCGATTTCATATTGCGATATACGAATAACAGTTATGCCAAATGGATACCCTAAACTCAAGTCCAGATGAAAAACATCCGTGAAATCCACCCCCCGACTCCAGCGAATCCGGTCACACATTGGAAGAAATGGTGGCAAAAGCAAACACCCAACCACCAGGACCGCTTTGCCAACCTGACCCCTGTGGCTGCCGTGATCTTGTTCATGGCCGCGATTGCCAGTGCTTTTTGGTACCTGCGGGGCGAAGAAATCGAACGGGAACAGGAAGCCGTGCGCCGCGATGTGGAATACGCCCAGCAGCGGCTGCGCCTGCGTCTGCTGGAGCGTCAGGAACAGGTCATGCGCATCGCGCGTGACATCTCCAGCAAGGAAATCCGGAAAGACCAGTTCTCCGCCCGCGCTGAGTCTTTGGTGTTGCAATACCCCGAATACCAGTCTCTTTCCTGGGTGGATGAACGCCGCCAAATCGTTGCGACGCACGCCGTCTCCAACCTGCTTCAAGCACAGTCTCTGCATTCGGGCGATCCGTTGCCGCAGGGCGAGACCGAAATCCACTACAGCCTGGCACGCGATCTCAATCAACCCATTTATGGCGTGATCGAGTCCACCCAGGACAAAGACGCCCCGCAAGCCATGCTGCAACTGCACACGCCTTTGACCAATGACAAAGGGCAATTCAGCGGCGTGCTGATGGCTGAATACCCCCTTGAAAACCTCTTGCGCTACGGGATTCCGACCGAAATCCTGGCCAAATACGCCATCTCACTGGTTGACGCCGACGGCACCACACTGGCGGGCCATACCATCAAGGCGCGCACGCCTGTGTTGCCGCATTTCATGGGGTCTAACTCGCTCGCAGACAACGAATACCGGACTCCGGTTTCGCCTGTTGGCAACGGTTTGCTGCTGCGGGCTCAAGCCTGGAAGACCTCCACTGTGATGGTGGGCAACGGCCAGTTCTGGGTGGCCAGCGCGTTGAGTGTGCTGACGGCCTGGATGCTGCTGGCCAACTGGCGCCACAGCCGGCGCCGCCAACAGGCACAGGACGCCCTGATCGCCGAAACCGGCTTTCGCCGTGCCATGGAAAACTCCATGCTGACTGGCATGCGCGCCCTGGACCTCAAAGGCCGCATCACCTATGTCAACGCCGCCTTTTGCGAAATGACCGGCTGGAGCGAAGCCGAGCTGGTGGGCGTCCTGCCCCCTTTTCCCTATTGGCCCGAGCAAGACCACGACAGCCTGCACCAGCGCCTGGAAGAAGAACTCAAGGGCATGCAAAGTCCAGGCGGATTTCAGGTGCGGGTGCGGCGAAAGAACGGCTCCTTGTTTGAAGCACGCATGTATGTTTCGCCCCTGATCGATGCCTCGGGGCGCCACACGGGCTGGATGACTTCGATGACCGACATCACCGAACCCAACCGCATCCGGGAGCAGTTGGCCAGTTCGCACGAGCGTTTCACCATCGTGCTCGAAGCGCTGGACGCTTCAGTGTCGGTAGCCCCACTGGGCAGCAAAGAACTGTTGTTTGCCAACAAGCTATACCGCCAGTGGTTCGGCACGGACACCGATGGCCATCTGCAGTTGGTGGAACAGGCCGGTGCCTATACCGCCACCGACAGCCCAGGTGAGGACGAAGACGCTCTGGCCGGACTGCCCACCGAGCCGCTCACGGTGGCCCCCACCGAAAACGCAGAAGTGTTTGTGCCCACCTTGGACAAGTGGCTGGAGGTGCGCTCACGCTACATCAACTGGGCCGATGGTCGCCTGGCACAAATGGTGATTGCCACCGACATCACCCCCCGGCGCAGAGCCGAAGAGCTGGCCGAGCAGCAGCATGAACGCGCCCAAAGTGCCAGCCGCCTGATCACCATGGGCGAGATGGCGTCCAGTGTGGCGCACGAGCTCAACCAGCCGCTCACAGCCATCAGCAACTACTGCAATGGCATGATCTCGCGCATCAAAACCCAGCAGATCAAAGAGGCCGATTTGTTGTGGGCGCTCGACAAAACCGCCCACCAGGCGCAACGGGCAGGCCAGATCATTCAACGCATCCGCAGCTTTGTGAAGCGCAGCGAACCCAACCGCACTCCGTCCGAGGTGTTGCACATCGTCAACGAAGCAGTGGAACTGGCCGAAATCGAACTGCGCCGCCGCCATGTTCGCCTGTCGCACTATGTGGCCGCACGTTTGCCCCAGTTGATGGTGGACCCGATCCTGATCGAGCAGGTGCTGATCAACTTGATGAAGAACGCCGCAGAATCGATCGACAACGCCAACCGCCCTAGTGACCGCCGCCATGTGGAGTTGCGGGTGGTGCCGCGCAATGTCGACGGCCAGCATGTGATTGAGTTTGCAGTGACCGACACCGGCAAGGGACTGCCCCCTGAAACCATGGGTCGACTGTACGAAGCCTTCTTCTCCACCAAGGCAGAAGGCATGGGCATTGGCCTGAATTTGTGCCGCAGCATCATCGAGTCCCACGCCGGCCGGATCGAAGCACAGAACCTCTACAATGCCGATGAGATTGTCGCTTGCAGGTTCTCCTTCTGGATTCCGGTCCAGGCCGCCCCCCTCCCCGAAAAACCCTCCGAGGCCAGTTCATGAGTTTGATCCCCAAAAAAGGCACCGTTTATGTCGTGGACGACGACGAAGCTGTGCGCGATTCCCTGCAGTGGCTGCTCGAAGGCAAAGATTACCGGGTTCGCTGTTTCGACTCGGCCGAGTCCTTTTTGTCGCGCTTTGACCCCCGTGAAGTCGCCTGCCTGATCGTCGATGTCCGCATGGGCGGCATGACCGGACTGGAGTTACAAGACCGCCTGATCGAGCGCAAGTCACCCCTGCCCATCGTCTTCATCACTGGCCATGGCGACGTACCCATGGCCGTGAACACCATGAAAAAAGGCGCCATGGATTTCATCCAGAAGCCCTTCAAGGAAGAAGAGCTGCTGGGTCTGGTCGAGCGCATGCTCGAGCAAGCCCGCGACGCCTTTGCCGAGTACCAGCAAGCGGCCAGCCGCGATGCGCTCCTCTCCAAGTTGACAGGCCGCGAATCGCAGGTGCTCGAGCGCATCGTCGCCGGGCGCCTGAACAAGCAAATCGCGGACGACTTGGGCATCAGCATCAAGACCGTAGAAGCGCACCGCGCCAACATCATGGAAAAACTGGGCGCCAACACCGTGGCCGATCTGCTTAAGATTGCCCTGGGCAAAGACGCTGTGAAAGCCTGACCCGCATCCACCCCAGAAACGCCCGCAAACGCCGGGCGTTTTGCTTTTTACGACCCACCTTTACTTTAGAGACTCCCTATGACCGCCCAACTGATCGACGGCAATCAACTTTCCAAGCAACTGCGAACCGAAGTCGCCGCCCGCGCCCAGGCTCTGAAGGCGAAAGGCGTCACCCCAGGCCTGGCCGTGGTGCTGGTGGGCGACAACCCAGCCAGCCAGGTTTATGTGCGCAACAAGGTCAAGGCCTGCGAGGACAGCGGTCTGCACTCTGTGCTCGAAAAATACGATGCAGACATGAGCGAAGCCACCTTGCTCGCCCGTGTCGAAGTCCTCAACAATGACCCGACCATCCACGGCATTCTGGTTCAACTGCCCCTGCCGGCGCACATCGACGCGCAAAAGGTGATCGAAGCCATCAGCCCCGCCAAGGACGTGGACGGCTTCCACATCGCCAGCGCTGGCGCCCTGATGACCGGCATGCCGGGTTTTTGGCCCTGTACACCCTACGGTTGTATGAAGATGCTCGAGAGCATCGGCTACGACCTCAAGGGCAAACACGCCGTGGTCATAGGCCGCAGCAACATCGTGGGCAAGCCCATGGCGCTGATGCTGCTGCAAAAGGACGCCACCGTGACGGTCTGCCACTCGCGCACCAAGGACCTCAAAGCCCAGACCTTGCAGGCCGATGTGGTCGTGGCCGCCGTGGGCAAGCGCAACGTGCTGACCGCCGACATGGTCAAGCCCGGCGCGGTGGTGCTGGACGTGGGCATGAACCGCAATGACGAGGGCAAGTTGTGTGGCGACGTGGACTTTGACGGTGTCAAAGAAGTGGCGGGCTACATCACCCCCGTGCCCGGCGGCGTAGGCCCCATGACCATCACCATGCTCCTGATCAACACCCTTGAAGCCGCCGAACGCGCCGCCATCTCCTGAGCAGACACTTCACCCAAACGATATGAACAACCCTCTGCTCGAAACCAGCGGCCTCCCGCTGTTTGATCGCATTGCCCCGGACCATGTGGCGCCCGCCATGGATGTGCTGTTGGCCGAGGCCGACAGCGCACTCACCCGCGTCACCGCTGCCGACTTTCCGGCCCGCTGGGCCGATATCGCCCTGGTGCTGGACGTGGCCACCGAACGCCTGGGCCGCGCCTGGGGCGCTGTGAGCCACCTCAACAGCGTGGCCGACACGCCCGAGCTGCGCGCCGCCTACAACACCGCCCTGCCCCGCGTGACCGAGTTCTGGACGCGTCTGGGCAGCAACGAGCAGCTTTACGCCAAATACAAAGCCATTGACCCCACCAGCCTGAACGCCGAACAGCGTCAGGCCCGCAGCAACGCCCTGCGCGGCTTTGTATTGGGCGGTGCCGAATTGCAAGGCGCGGCCAAGCAACGTTACGCCGCTATTCAGGAACGCCAGGCCGAGGTATCACAAAAGTTCAGCGAAAACGCGCTGGACGCCACCGACAGCTTTGTCCTGTATGTGGCGCCCGCCGAGCTCGCTGGTGTGCCGCAAGACGTCGTCGACGCCGCCTGTGCCGCTGCTCAAAAGGACGGTCAGACCGGCCAGGCCAAGCTCACCCTCAAAATGCCCAGCTACCTGCCCGTGATGCAGTTTGCGCACAGCAGCGCACTGCGCGAGCAGCTCTACAAGGCCTACACCACCCGCGCCTCCGAACAGGCCCAGGGCGAAGCCCAAAAGTACGACAACAGCGCCTTGATCCGCGAAATCCTGGCCCTGCGTCAGGAAGAAGCGCAGCTGCTGGGCTACGCCAACTTTGCCCAGGTCTCGGTGGTGCCCAAAATGGCCGAATCGCCCGAAAAAGTCATGGCCTTCCTGCGCGAGCTGGCCCTCAAAGCCAGACCCTATGCCGAAAAAGACCTGGCCGATCTGCGTGCCTTTTCGCAAGCCGAGCTGGATTTGGCTGGCGAGCTCGAGGCCTGGGACGTGCCTTACCTGAGCGAAAAACTCAAGGAAGCGCGCTACAGCTTCAGCGAACAGGAAGTCAAACCCTATTTCACAGCACCCAAAGTGCTGGCGGGTCTGTTCAGGATCATCGAAACCCTGTTCGAAGTCAGCATCCGCCAAGACAAAGCCCCCGTCTGGCACCCGGCTGTCGAGTTCTACCGCATCGAACGCAGCGGCCAGCTGGTGGGCCAGTTCTATCTGGACCAACCTGCCCGCACCGGCAAGCGCGGAGGTGCCTGGATGGACGACGTGGTGGGCCGCTGGCTGCGCCCCGACACCGGCACGCTGCAAACCCCGGTGGCGCACCTGGTGTGCAACTTTGCCGAGGGCGTGGGCGACAAGCCACCGCTGCTCACACACGACGACGTCATCACCCTCTTCCACGAGTTTGGCCACGGCCTGCACCACATGCTTACGCAGGTCAATGAGCGTGACGTGTCCGGCATCAGCGGTGTCGAATGGGACGCGGTCGAGTTGCCCAGCCAGTTCATGGAAAACTTCTGCTGGGAATGGCCGGTGCTGCAACACATGACTGCGCACGTGGACACTGGCGAGTCGCTGCCGCGAGCATTGTTCGACAAGATGCTGGCCGCCAAGAACTTCCAAAGTGGCTTGCAAACGCTGCGCCAGATCGAGTTTGCGCTGTTTGACATGCGTCTGCATGCCGAGCACGACCCGGCGCTGGACTTCATGCCCCTGCTAGACCAGGTGCGTGCCGAAGTCGCGGTACTGCAACCGCCCAGCTTCAACCGCATGGCACACACATTCAGCCACATCTTCTCGGGTGGTTATGCAGCGGGCTACTACAGCTACAAATGGGCCGAGGTGCTGAGTGCCGACGCCTACGCCGCGTTTGAAGAAACCGCCAAAGACAGCCAGCCGAGCATCGAAACCGGTCGCCGCTACCGCAAGGAAATCCTCGAAGCCGGAGGCAGCCGCCCCGCGCTCGAATCCTTCAAGGCCTTCCGGGGACGCGAGCCCAGCCTGGACGCACTGCTGCGGCACCAGGGCATGGCTTGATCACTTCTCTCCTTCAAGGCTGCGCAGCTGCTCGCGCAAGCGCTGCAGCTCGGCCTTGAAGTTTTCAGCGTCTCCGTAATCCACAAAATGCGGGTAGCGCTGGTGCGCATGCAGTAACCGCCGCGAGTGTTTAATCGGGCACCAATACTGCTCAGTGCGACTACCGATTTCCGTGAAATAGGCCGCCAGTCCATTGGCGTAAGAACAATAAGCGCAGTTGAGTTTTTCCAACGCATTGAGGTAGGCCAAATGTCTGCGGTCATAGACCCAGCAATCGCTGCGACGCACTTTCTCAATGCCAAACAGTGCAAAACAGACCCACTGGTAAAGCGTGAGTGCCAGGTCCAGCGCCAGCATGGGCACCATCAAGCCGTAGATAAAGGGTATGCACAACACATGCTGCCATTTCGCGCCCAGCATGTAGTGCAACAAACCTTGCTTGAAACGCTGCTGCTGCGCCAGCACCGCCTGCTCAAAATGAATACGCCTGTCCTCGAAATCGGCCTCCAAAGCGGCGCGTCTGCGCTGCCACTCCACTTCAAGGTCTTCTTCGAGCTGACGGATACGCGCCAGAATGTCTGCAATGTGGGTACTCATGCCATCCTTGCTGCCCCATGCCGTGCAGGGCCTTGTGTGCAGTAAACCACAGCCCACAGCCTTGGGCAATCTGCCTCATGCAAGCCCGGCGCATGGACTGTTCCTTTTTGCACTTGGAGACACCTTTTGAAACTCCACCCCCCGGCGTCCACGCCGGTCACTCGCCCAACCCACCACCAAGGCCGTGGCCACAGCAACAGCGTGGGCGGCGCCATTGTCGATGGGGACAAGTTCCACTGGCCCTGTGCATGAACCGGATCTGGAACAGGCGCTCGCGGCAGCCTGAGCGCGCAACCCGGTCTTGTGCCGGGTTGATAAACGAAAAGCCCCGTTTTCTGTCGAAAACGGGGCTTGGGTATTGGTAGGCGCGATTGGATTCGAACCAACGACCCCCACCATGTCAAGGTGGTGCTCTAACCAACTGAGCTACGCGCCTGCTAAGCCATGCATTGTAGCAGGATTTTCAGCGCCTTCGGGCATTGCGTACGCCTTTGACCCCTTTGAGGCTGGTCAATACCCGAGGCAACAAAGCTGCATCGGGCGTTTCAACCGTGAAGGTCATGTATGCCATGCCCTTAATGGAGTGGGTTTGCACACCAGTGACGTTGATCTTTTCTTTGGAAAAAACCTCTGAAATATCGCGCAGCAGGCCCTGGCGGTCAACGGCCTCCACCGCGACATCCACCGGGTAGACCGCAGCATCGGGGCCCGTCTTGCGCTCGCCCCAGCGCACTTCGATCACACGTTCGGGGTTGCGGGCGGTCAGTTCGCGAAAGCTGTTGCAGTCCTGGCGGTGGATGCTCACGCCCTTGCCGCGCGTGACGAAACCGGCAATCGCATCGGGGGGGGCGGGTTTGCAGCAGCGTGCCAGCTGCGTGAGCAGCGAGTCCACCCCCACCACCAGCACACCCGAGGGGGTTTTATGGCGGCTGCCACGGCTGGAGCGTCGCAGCACCATCTCGTCGGCCGAGGGTGCAGGCTCGGGCGGGTTGAGCAGCACCTCGATGTTGCGCAGTGAATACTCGTCCTTGCCCACTACATCAAACAAACCATCGGCTGACTTGAAGCCCAGCTGTGCGGCCAGGTCTTCAAGCTTGATGGCGGTGCGGCCTTCGCGCTGCAGCAGTTTTTCGACCGCCTCGCGGCCTCGGGCAATGTGTTCAGCCGCAATCTGCGCGTTGAACCACGAACGCACTTTGTTGCGCGCCCGATTGCTGGCCAGAAAGCCCAGTTCGGGGTTGAGCCAGTCGCGCGACGGCGCGCCCTCTTTGATGGTGGTGATCTCCACCGTCTGGCCATTGGCCAGTGCTGTGTTGAGCGGCACCATGGCACCGTCCACTTTGGCACCTCGGCAACGGTGCCCCAGACTGGTGTGAATGGTGTAGGCAAAGTCCAGTGGCGTGGCACCTTGCGGCAACTCCACAATGGCCGCATCGGGTGTGAGCACGTAAATGCGGTCTTCAAACAGGCCTTTGTCGGCCACCGTGCCCGACAAATCACGCTCCCAGGCCAGCAACTGGCGCAGCACCGCGATCTTGGCGTCGTAGGCGCTGCTGGCGCTCACGCCCGCGTAGCCTTTGGTGCCCGCCTCTTTGTAGGCCCAATGCGCGGCCACACCGTGCTCGGCATGGTCGTGCATGGCCTGCGTGCGGATCTGGACTTCAATGGGCTTGCCATCCACATCGCGCACCACGGTGTGCAGTGACTGGTAGCCGTTGGCCTTGGGTCGGGCGATGTAGTCGTCAAATTCTTCGGCAATGGGCGTGAACTGTTCATGCACCCAACTCAGGGTCTGGTAGCAGTCAGCCACCTCGGGCACCACCACCCGCAGCGCCCGAATGTCAAACACCCGCTCGAAAGGCAGGTTCTTGCCGCGCATCTTTTTGACGATGCTGTAGATGTGCTTGGGCCGCCCCGACACCTGCGCCACAATGCCCTGGCCTTGGAGTTGCCCGGACAGGCGCTGGCACAAATCGGCCATGTAGTGTTCACGCTCGGTGCGTTTTTCATCGAGCAGCCGAGCAATTTGCTTGTAGGTGTCCGGCTCCAGAAAGCGAAAAGACAGGTCTTCAAGCTCCCATTTGATCTGCCAGATGCCCAGGCGGTTGGCCAGGGGCGCAAACACGCTCAGCGATTCACGCGCCAGCGCCTCAGGCACCGGCAACTTGGTGACTGCATAGTGGCGCAGCGTCTGCATGCGCGAGGCCAGGCGCAGCATGACCACTCGCAGATCGCGCGAGAACGCCAGCAGCATTTTGCGCACGTTCTCGGTCTGCAACTTGGGGTCATCCACCAGCTGCGCCGTGCTGGCTGCCGCACGCGACAGGCGCTGCAGATGCACCAGCTGATTGGTCTGCAGGGCCAACTGGGCCAGATTGTCACCAAAGGCCTTGGCGATGACTTCCTCGGGTTTGTTCAGGTGCGGGCAGGTGTAGGCCAGGTAGCTGGCGGCCTGCATCTCCTGCGATCCGCCAATCTCGGCCAGTATCGCCGACACCGCCTGCGCGTGATCCCAGACGTTTTCGCACGTGTCCAGCTGCTCGTTGTCGATCAGGGCCTGCGCAAAACTGCGTGCACGTTCCAGCATGCCCTGCCCCAGCTGGGGCGTGGCGGTGGCTTGCAGCAAGGCGGGGGACGACAAAGGAAAAGTGCTCAGATGGCTCATGCCGGGGACCCAAGCAAAAAATCCGCCAGGGTTTGGATGTGCGCAGGATCGGTCAAGGTTGGCGCATGGCCGTAGCCCGACCATTGCACCAGCTGCGCCTTGGGGCCGCGCTCAGTCATTGCGCGTGCGGTGTCTTCGGTCAAAAGATCGGACTCCTGCCCTCGGATCAGCAGCACCCGCGCCTGGATCTGTTCGTACAAGCCCCAAACCACCGCTTCGGCGGCCTGCGCCGCTTCGGGCGTGAGGGCACTGATCGGTTCACCAATGGCCGGGTCATAGTGCAAGGTCAGCGCACCATCGTGGCGCTGACGCACCATGTGCGAACTCAGCTCCAGCCAAATGTCATCGGGCACCGGGCCAAAGCCGTAAGACAGGCGGCGCATTTCGCTAGCCGCCTCACTCAAATTGGCAAACTGCCCAAAGCGCCCCACGTACTGCTGCATACGCTGCACCGACGTCCAGGTGATCGACGGACCCACATCGTTGAGGACGAGCCGGCGCAATGGCGCTGGCAGTGGCAACCCTGGTTGCCCAGCCATGACCATGCCAATCAGCCCCCCCATGCTGGTGCCCACCCAGTCCAAAGTTTGCAGAGGCGCATGCCGTTGCAGTTCGGCCAAAAGGGCCAGCATGTCCGATGCGTATTGCGGAATCTGGTAGAGCGCAGGCTGCGGTAGCCATTCGCTGTGGCCGCGCCCAGCCACGTCAGGGCAAACCACATGGATGGCCCGCCCTGCCCGCTCAGCACGCGTCACCAGGGCTTGCGCCAGGCGGTCAAAGTCGCGGCCCTGGCGCGTGAGGCCATGCACGCACACCACTACATGATTGGCTGTCGGATCACCCCAGGACCACCAGGCCATGCGGTGTTGGCCCTCGGGGTGGGTGCAGGTCACGGATTCAAGGCGGGGCTGGAGCATGGCGGTCATCACAGGAGAAAACAGTGCACCGGCGCTGTCAGCCAAGGGGTCAGCCAGTCCGGTCATAATGGTTTTTTCATCATCGTAATGGATACGGAGAAGACCCCATGCTCAAAGGCAAAACTGCCCTCATCACAGGTTCCACCAGCGGTATCGGGCTGGGCATCGCCAAGGCGCTGGCCGCACAAGGCGCCAACATCGTGCTCAACGGTTTTGGCGACGTCGAAGGCCCCAAGGCCGAAATCTCCGCACTGGGCGTGAAAGTGGCCTACCACGGCGCCGACATGAGCAAGGCCAGTGAAATTGAAGCCATGATGAAGTTTGCTGCCGACACCTTCGGTCGCGTGGACATCCTGGTCAACAACGCTGGCATCCAGCACGTGGCCCGCATTGAAGAGTTCCCGGTGGAACGCTGGGACGCCATCATTTCCATCAACTTGTCCAGTGCTTTCCACGCCACACGTCTGGCGCTGCCTGCCATGCAAGAGGCCAACTGGGGCCGCATCATCAACGTGGCTTCGGTCCACGGCTTGGTGGCATCGGCTGCGAAATCGGCCTATGTGGCAGCCAAGCACGGCGTGGTCGGACTGACCAAAGTGACGGCCCTGGAAAACGCTACCACCGGTGTGACTTGCAACGCCATCTGCCCCGGTTGGGTGCTGACCCCCCTGGTGCAAAAACAGGTGGATGCAAAGGCTGAAGCTCTGGGCATATCGAACGAGGAAGCCAAAAACCTGCTCTTGGGTGAAAAAGAGCCCTCCATGCAGTTCACCACCCCCGAGGAGCTGGGCGCACTGGCTGTCTTCTTTTGCTCACCCGCGGCCAACAACGTGCGCGGCGTGGCCTGGAACATGGACGGCGGCTGGACGGCCCAGTAACGATTGCTTACGGTGGCCAGCGCAAGCTGTGCCACCCTTGACGCATGTCTACCCCCCAACGCCTCGACAAGATCGTCATCGTCGATGACGACGCCCGCATCCGCGACCTGCTGCGCCGCTTTCTTTCGCAAGAGGGCTTTGATGTGCTCATGGCCGAAGATTCACGGGCACTCACCCGCATCATGCAGCGCGAAAGCGTGGACTTGCTGGTGCTTGACCTGATGCTGCCCGGCGAAGACGGTTTGGCCATTTGTCGGCGTCTGCGGGCCGAAGGCCAAAAAGTACCCATCATCATGCTCACGGCCAAGGGCGAAGACGTGGACCGGATTGCCGGCCTTGAAATCGGTGCCGACGACTACCTGGCCAAGCCCTTCAACCCGCGCGAGTTGTTGGCCCGCATCCACGCGGTTCTGCGCCGCCGCCCCACCCAAGAAGCCCCAGGCGCCCCCAGCAACGAACACGTGGTCATCCAGTTTGGTGACTTTGTCTTTGACCTGGGCGCCCGCTCGCTCAAGAAGGCCGACAAAGAAATCGCCCTGACCACAGGTGAGTTCGCCATGCTCAAGGTGCTGGTACGCCACCCCCGCCAACCCATGAGCCGCGACAAACTGGCTCAACTGGCCCGTGGCCGCGAGTTCGAGCCTTTTGACCGCAGCCTGGATGTTCAGGTCTCGCGCCTGCGCAAGCTGATCGAGACTGACCCCGCCAACCCCAAGATCATTCAGACCGTGTGGGGCGTGGGCTATGTGTTTGTGCCAGATGGGGCTGCCTGAGTTGACCGGTGCAGAAATACCCCAGGATACTCAGCCCTCTCAAGGGCTGAGCCTGTTTTGGCGAACCTTCATTTTGCTCAGCGTGCTGATGCTGTGCAGCATGATGTTGTGGCTGTTGATGTTCCGTACACAGGAATATGAGCCGCGTGTGCTGCGCAACACCCACCAAATCGCCACCGTGGTCAACCTCACGCGTAACGCACTGATCCACACCGACTCGATCGCCCGTGTTTTGCTGCTCAAGTCGCTGGATGACGAAGAAGAGGTGAAACTGGTCGTGCGCGAGCCCGGCGACCGTTTTCGACCCTTTGGTGAATCGTCGCTCGAAGTCCGCCTGGCCCAGGCCTTGATTGAACGGCTGGGTGCGGACACGGTGGTGGCCTCCAGCGTGAACGGTGACCCAGGGCTGTGGGTGGGCTTTCAGATCGAAAGCGACAGGTACTGGCTGCAGATGAACCCCGAGCGCATGCGCCCGCTGAGTAACGCTGCCTGGCTGGTCTGGCTGGCACTGGCTGTGGCTTTGTCACTGCTCGGCGCACTGGCCATCACAGCACGTATCAACCGCCCGCTCAAATTGCTCTCACTGGCCGCCAGCCGTGTGCGCGAAGGCCGATACCGGGACACCGCGTTGGATGAAGAAGTCAACACACCCGAAATCCGTGAAGTCAATGCCGGGTTCAACCGCATGGCCGAGCGCCTGGCCAAAGTCGAAGACGAGCGCAAACTCATGCTGGCCGGCATCTCGCACGACCTGCGCACACCGCTGGCTCGGCTGCGCCTGGAGACGGAACTGAGTGTTCCAGATGCCGAGGCCCAGCGCGCCATGGCGGCTGACATCGACCAGCTGGACGACATCATTGACAAATTTCTCGGCTATGCGCGGCCCGATCACACCGAGCTGGAGCCGGTACTTCTGGCCCCCATCATCAGCAAATGCATCACGCCTTTCACCAGTGCATCACGCATGGACATCGCCGTGCAGGTCCCCGAAGACCTTCTGGTCATGGCCGACGCCGTGGAGCTGGGGCGTGTGGTATCGAATCTGCTGGAAAACGGGCGCCGCTACGGCCAGAGCACACAAGACGGCATCAGCCATGTCGAAATCGATGCAAGAGCCCATGACCAGCGGGTACTGCTGCGCATACGGGACCAGGGGCCTGGGGTGCCCGAAGAACAGCTCGCACATCTGACCCAGCCGTTCTACAGAGGCGATGCCGCACGCACCTCGGCGGTGGGTTCAGGTCTGGGTCTGGCCATTGTGGAGCGTGCCATCAAGCGCATGGGCGGGCAGTTCCGAATATTCAACCATGGCCAAGGCGGTCTGATGGCCGTGATAGAACTCAAAGAAGGCACCTGATCAGGCTTGGCACAGCAAGGCCACCGCTCTGGCTTCGATGCTTTGTCCCTGCCCTACTGGTCCCAGTTTTTCTGCCGTCTTGGCTTTCACATTGACCTGGCGGGTCGCCACACCCAGGGCCTTGGCCACGCCCACCAAAATGGCAGGCATATGGGGGGCCAACTTGGGCGCCTGAGCGACGATGGTGCTGTCCACGTTGACCAGGTCCCAGCCCTGCGCACGCACGCGGCGCATGGCCTCGGCCAGCAACACGCTCGAATCCGCACCTTTGAACTGCGCGTCGGTGTCGGGGAAATGGCGGCCAATGTCGCCCAGGCCGGCAGCGCCCAGCACCGCGTCAGTGATGGCGTGCAGCAGCACATCGGCATCCGAATGACCCAACAGGCCTTGGCTGTGCGCGATCTCGACCCCGCCCAGAATCAGCTTGCGCCCAGGCACCAGGGCATGCACGTCCCAGCCCTCGCCAATGCGGATGTTGTTCATGCCCTGCTCCTCAAAACTGCCTCGGCCAAGGCAAAGTCGGCCGGGTAAGTCACTTTGAAATTCTGCGCCGAACCTTCAACCAGGCGCGGCATCCGGCCCAGGCGCTCCATCGCGCTGGCCTCGTCGGTGATGCCTGCAAAGCCGCTTCCAGCCACGGCAGCCAAGGCATCGTGCAAGGCCTGCAGGCGAAACATCTGCGGCGTCTGCGCCAGCCATTTGTGCTCACGCGGCACTGTGCTGCTCACGCGGCCACCGGCCTCGCTCTTGAGCGTGTCAGGCAAGGGCAGTGCCAGCAAGCCACCCACCGGATCGTCCTGACAAGTCGTGATGAGGCGGGCCACAGCCTCAGGCTGAACCAGACAGCGCGCGGCGTCGTGCACCAGTACCCAGTCCTGGCCATTCACCCCCGCCGCCAGCATGGCGCGCAGTCCCTGAAACACGCTTTCAGCGCGGCTGACACCGCCACAGCGCACGCGCTGAAAGTGCATGGGCCAGCCCGGCTCGGGCCAGGCGAAATCGTCCGTCGCAGAAAGCACCAACCAGCCCGAGGCGATCTGTGGCAGCTGCGCCAGCGCCTGCACCGTGTGCATGACCATGGGCTGGCCCGCCAAGGGCTCGTACTGTTTGGGCCGCACGGTGCCGGCGCGGCTGCCACTGCCGGCACAAGGGATCAGGACATGAAACAAAACCATGGAAGGGATTCTAGAGACCTGGCTTCAGGCCTTGCCGCCGGCCGATGCCACCAGCAACTCGACAAAGCGGGCGGCCAGCGGCTGCAGCGGCGCGCGCTTGAGCCAGGTGATGCCCACCGTCCGGGACACCCGCGCCTGCGCCAGCGGCAACACAGCCAGGCCTTCACTGGCATCACCACTGAGCATCGATTCACTCATGAGCGAAACCAGATCGCTCTCGCGCAGGATCTGCCGCATCTGGCCCGCCGTGTTGCTGACCTCCAGCGCAATGCGCGGCGCCGGCAAACCCGCCTGTGCCAGCAGCGCCTCGACATGACGGCGCGCCGCCACATCGGGCCCAGGCAGCATCCACTGCACCTGCGCCAGATCGGCGAGTTTCAGGCGCTTGCGCTCAAGCAAGGGGTGCCCAGCGCGCACCACCATGCACAGGTCGTCGTGCATCAAGGCCAGGGTCTGCAGGTCGTCTGGCACCACCGCGGGCAAGGAACTGAGTGTCAGGTCCAGCTCGCCCTGGCGCAGCAAGCGCCAGAGTTCGTCGTTGAGGTGCACCGAGGCACGCACCGTGGCGGCGGGCCTTTGCCGGTGCAGTTGCACAAAAGCCGGCACGAACAGTTTCTGGGCATACAGCGGCGACACCCCCACGCGCAGCAAACCCAGAGCGCCCAGGTGCAGGTCGGTGGCCTCCTTGACGGCGTCGCGCAGCGCGCCGCGCAAGGCGCTGGTGCGCTGGCGAAACTGCTCGGCCACGCGAGTGGGCGCCATGCCCTTGACGCTGCGCTCGAACAGCTCGAAACCGAGTGCTTTTTCCAGCCTTTGCAAAGCCTTGGTCACGGCTGGCTGCGAAATGCCCAGGCGCTGCGCGGCCTTTCGGACCTGCCCTTCTTCGGCCACGGCCAAAAAGTAATCGATGTCGTCGAGCTGAATGCCCATGAATCCGCCTTTTTTTGAATAACCAGAAGTTATCAAGAATGGTATTTCGATTATCCACAAGCAAGCCATCACCCTCTAGACTGCCCTCAACCCATTGGAGGAGACATGAATTTCGGCATCTACGTGGCGCGCAGCGCCCTGCACTGGCCCGACAAAGCCGCCGTCCTGTACCGGGGCCAGGCCCTGACTTACCGCCAGCTGGAGGAGCAGTCCAACCGCCTGGCCCACGCCTTGCAAGCCCTGGACCTGCAGCGCGGCGACCGTGTGGCCATCGTCTCGCCCAACCGGCCCGACATCGTGGTGGCCGAATGCGCCTTCTACAAGCTCGGCCTGGTCAAGGTCGCGCTCAATTCGCGGCTGTCACCGCAGGAGCTGGCCGATGCGCTGGACAATGCCGAGCCTGCTGCCTGCCTGGTCGCGCCCTCGCACCGCCCCATGGTCCAGCCCCTGCGCGAACGCCTGCCCAGCCTGCGCCATGCGATCGCCTGGGACTGCACCGAGGCCGACCGCGCAGACGGCTGGCTGGACGGTGCGGCGCTGATGGCGCAGGCGCCGAGCACGCACATCCATGTCACTGTCTCGCCCGACGACCTGGCGGTGCTGCACTACACCTCGGGCTCGACCGGCAAGCTCAAGGCCGCCATGCAGACCATGGGCAACCGCATGACCTCGCTGCGCAAGGTGATCATGGGGCGCATGCAAAGCAACGGCAACGACGTGATGCTGCTGGTTGGCCCCATCACCCACGCCAGCGGCATGTTCATCCAGGCCATGCTGTTCCAGGGCGTGACCATCTTGCTGCTCGACCGCTTCCACCCGGCTGAGTTGCTCGAAGCCATCGAAAAGCACCGCGTGACCATGACCTTCATGGTCCCGGCCATGATCCATGCGCTCTTGGCCGAGCCCAGCCTCAAGACCCGCGACCTCTCCAGCCTGCGCCTGCTGAGCTACGGTGCCGCGCCCATGTCGCCAGCGCGCATTCGGGAAGCCTGGGCTGCCTTTGGCCCGGTGCTGGCCCAGGGCTATGGCGCGGGCGAGACCACGGGCGGCGTGGTCAGCCTCTCGATCGCAGACCACGCACGCGCCATCTCGGGCGAAAAGCCCGAGCTGCTTGCGTCCTGCGGCCGCGCGGTCTGCGAGTCGGAGCTGCAAGTGCTCGACGACGCGGGCCAGCCCGTGCAAGACGACGCCATTGGCGAAATTTGCGTGCGCGGGCCAGACGTGTTCGCGGGCTACTGGCGCGAACCCGAACTCAGCCTGGAAGCGGTCGATGCCCAGGGCTGGCTGCGCACCGGTGACCTGGCCCGCATGGACAGCGAGGGCTACATCTACATCGTCGATCGCCGCAAGGCCATGCTGGTCTCGGGCGGCTTCAACATCTACCCCAGCGAAATCGAAGCGGCGCTGGCCCAGCACCCGGCTGTCTACGAGGTCTGCGTGGTCGGCGTGCCCGACGACCATTGGGGCGAGGTGGTCAAAGCCGTGGTCGTGCTGCGCCAGGGCCAGCAGGCCAGTGAAGAAGACATCATCGCCTTCTGCAAAGACCGTCTGGCCGACTTCAAGAAACCGCGTTCGGTCGATTTCGTGACCGAGCTGCCCAAGAACAGCAACGGCAAACTCTCGCGCAAGGACGTGCGCGAGCGCTATTGGCAAGGCCGCGACAGAAAGGTGAACTGACCATGGACAAAACCCTCCCCCCTGATACTTTCGAAGGCTCGGAAAAGGCCCGCGAATTCATTGCCCGCCTCGGAGAATTCATTGAAGGCGAACTGCACCCGCTGGCGCGCGAGCATGGCGTCGACCATGAACACTCACCCAGCCGTGCCCTGTTGCAACAGGTCTGGCAGCGCTCGCACGCGTTGGGCTTTTACGGCATGACCTTACCTGCTGCCATGGGAGGTGCTGGCTTCTCGGTGCAGGACCACGCCCTGGTCAAAGAGTTCATCTACGCCAGTGGCACACCGTTTGCCCCCCACATCCTGGGCGAGCTCACCGGCCCACCGCGCCTGGGCGCGCTGGTGCGCCAGGCCACGCCCGACCAGATGCAGCGCTTCATCCTGCCAGTGGCGCGCGCTGAAAAAGCGGTGTGCTTTGCCATCACCGAGCCCGAGGCCGGCTCGGACGCGGGCGCTCTGCAAACGTCTGCCGTCCAAGACGGTGACCATTTCGTGCTCAACGGCACCAAGCGCTTCATCTCGGGCTCGCCCTTTTGCGACTTCGCGGTGATCATCGCCTCCACCAGCGACGACCCGGCGGTGCGCGAAACCACCGCCTTTTTTGTCGAGCGCGATCGACTGGGCTTTGCCATCGAAGGCGGCTACAAGACCATGGCCGGCCAATCGCACACCGCCAACATCGTGCTGAGCGATTGCCGCATCCCGGCGAGCAACCAGATCGGCGAGCGCGGCAAAGGCCTGGGCCTGGCGCTGGGGCGCATCACCGTCAACCGCCTGCTGCACTGCCCGGCCATGCTCGGTCTGGCCCAGCTGGCACTGCAAGACAGCATCCGCCACGCCCAGCGCCGCCAGCAGTTCGGCAAGCCCATTGGCGCCTTCCAGGCCATCCAGCACCAACTGGCCGACATGGCCACCGAACTGGCCGCCGCGCGCGCGCTGATGCTGTCTGTGGCGCGCAGCCTGGACCTGGGCGTGGACGCACGCGCACAGGCTTCCATGGCCAAGCTGTTCTGCTCGGAAACTGCCTTCCGTGTGGCTGACCGGGCCGTGCAGATCCACGGCGGCGAAGGCATCGTGCAAGGCAGTCGGGTGGAGTTTCTGTTTCGCATGTTGCGGATGTACCGCGTGCTCACCGGCACCAGCGAGATCCAGCGCAACACGATTGCCAAAGAGCTGCTGCAGCCCGCTGGCCGCTGAACACGACACAAGAAAAGGAGACAAACATGAACATCCCCCGCACGCTGGCCGCACTGATCGCGGGACTGGCCTTGACCGCCAGCGCCCAGGATTACCCCAACCGCCCCATCCGCTGGGTCGTTCCCTACCTGGCCGGCACGGCGCCCGACAACACCGTACGCATCGTGGCCGACGCCATGGGCGGCATCCTCAAGCAAGCCGTGGTGGTGGACAACAAACCCGGCGCGGCCGGCAATCTGGGCGCCCAGCTGGCGGCCCGCGCCCCGGCCGATGGTTACACCTGGGTCTATTCGGCCACCCCCATGGCCGCCAGCATGCGCATGTACAAAAAACCCGGTTTCGATGTGATGAAGGATTTCACCCATGTGGGTCGCATCGCCATCTCCGACCTGACGGTGGTGGTGCATCCCGAATCCGGCATCAAGTCCATCAAGGAGCTGATGGAGCGCGGGCGCAAGGAACCCGGCAAACTGAGCTATGCCTCGGGTGGCGTAGGCTCTCCCGCGCACATGGCTTCTGAGCTGATGCTGAGCACGGTCGGGGTAAACGTGCTGCATGTGCCTTACAAAGGGGCCTCCGAATCGGTCACCGCTGTCATCGGCAAGCAGGTCGACTTTGCCTTGGCCATCAGCTCGGTGGCCATGCCACACATCACAGCCGGGCGACTGTTGCCGCTGGCCGTGACCGGTCCCCAGCGCAACGCACGTCAACCAGGCACACCGACCCTGACTGAATCGGGTTGGCCAGGCGTTCAAGTGACATCGTTTGGGGGCCTGTCGGTGCCTGCCGGCACACCGGTGCCTATCGTCAAGCGGGTGTCGGAGGCGCTGTCGCAGGCCCTGGCCAACCCCGAGGTGCGTGCGAAGCTCGAAGCCCAGGGCGGCACGGTCGCTCCCTCCTCACCCGAAGAGTTACGCGACGCCCTGTTGGCCGAAATCGGTCTGACCGAGCGCATGATGAAGTCGGCCAAGCTCGAAGCGCAATGAGCACACTGCACGATCCCGAGTTCTCGGGCAGGCATTTGCGAGAGGTGCTGCGCCAGCGCCCCGCGCTCTGTGAGTCCGAACACTATCAGGACGGCCTAGTGGTGGTCCACGACGCCGGTGTGCAGCTGGCCTTCGAGGGCGATCACCCCGACGTGCCCGCCGCGCTGGCCGCGCACGCGCGCCGCATGCGCCAGCGCATCTACCGCGCGGGTGAGCGGGTGTATTGCGCGGTCGGCTATGCGCTGGCCAATGTGATCATCGTGCGCTGCGAGGGCGCGCTGGTGGTGCTCGACACCACCGAATCGCACACCAGCGCCACGCAAATCCTGACGGACTTCAAGGCCGCCGTGCCCGAGCTGGCCGAGTGGCCCGTGGCCGCCCTGGTCTACACGCACAACCACAGCGACCACATCAACGGCGCCCGTGCCTTTGTGAATGAAGACGATGTGCGCACAGGCCGCAGCCAAATCATTGCCCACAGCACGCTGATGCGTGCCGTCAGTGACAACGCCTCGGTGGTCGCACCCATCCTGGCCACGCGCAGCATTTACTCTTTTGGCGGCCTGCTGCCACCCGGCCCCAAGGGCAGCGTGAGCGCGGGCATCGGCCCCAGGATCATCAACAGCCAGGTGAGTTTTCTGGCACCCACGCTCACCTTTGACGATGCACTGGACATCACGCTGGCCGGTGTGCGCTTCGAGTTCCGCCACGCGCCCAGCGAGACCGACGACGAGATCGTGGTCTGGCTGCCCGACGAGGAGACGCTGCTGAGCGCCGAAGTCATCCAGGGCGAATGCCTGGCCAATGTGCACACCATCCGTGGCACGCGCTACCGCGATCCGCTGCAGTGGGTAGACACCATTGACGTGCTGCGCCAGCGTCACGCCCACCAGCCGGTGCGCTGGATGGTGCCCGCCCATGGCCGACCTGTGAGCGGAATCGCATCGATCGAAGAGCTGCTGACTGCCTACCGCGACGCCATCGCCTTCATCCACGACCAGGCGGTGCGCTTCATCAACCACGGCGCCACGCCCGACGAGCTGGCCGACTGGCTGCCTGCGCTGCCGCCGCACCTGGCACGCCACGCCTGGCTGGGCGAGTACTACGGCACTGTCAAGCACAGCGTGCGCCAAGTCTTCAGTGGGCTGCTGGGCTGGTTCGACGGCGACCCGGCCACGCTCGACCCTTTGTCTCCGCAAGCCCGCGCCCAGCGCTGGGTGGCACTGGCGGGCGGGCGCGAGGCGGTCTTGCAGGCGCTGGCGAACAGCGAGGCACGCGCCATGACACTCGAAACCGAACGCAGCGCCGCGCTGGACGAACAACGTTGGATCGCCGAGCTGGCCGGCCAACTGCTGCGCACCGACCCGCAAGATGCACAAGTGCGCCAGATCAAGGCACGCGCCCTGCGCCGCCTGGGCCTGGCCACGGTCAACACCAACTGGCGCCACTGGTACCTGAGCGCAGCGCTGGAGCTTGAAGGCCGCTTTGAGCGAGTGCCCTTCAAGGGCAACGGCCTGGCGGTGCGCGACATCTGGATGGCGGTCGAACCGCGCCAGCTGCTGCGCAATTTGGGCGTGCGCCTGCAAGCCGAGCGCTGCCTGGATGTGCACACCCGTCTCACGCTGGATTTTTCCGACCGCGAACTGAGCGCCGTGCTGGAGCTGCGGCGTGGCGTGCTGCAAATCGAGCTGCAGGACTTGGGTGCCCATAGCGGGCCTGGTCTGCGCCTGCGCAGCCCTTGGTCCACCTGGCTGCGCCAGATGGCCCTGGGCTGGCCCGAACTGGACCAGCAGCTGGCCATTGGCGATGTGCAACTGACCGAGGGCACACCCGAGCAACTGCGCGCCTTTTTGGCCTGCTTTGAGCCGCCAGCCGAGCGCATGCCGCTGCTGGCCACGCGCTGAGCCATTAGCCCCCTAAAATCCGGCCTGTCCATGAACTTCTCACCCCCCTCCTTTTCTGGCGGGGGGTGTTTCTGTTTTGCTCTGCCATGCAACTGCCTGCCCTGAACACCGGTAAACGCTTCACCCTCCCCCGCCCGGTCGGCTCGGCCGACGCCGTGCTGCTGGCCCGGCTGGCTGAACGTGAAAAGGCCGCAGGCAAGCTCACCGCCATCGTCACCGCCGATGCCCCGGACGCCCAGCGCTTGATGGATGAGCTGGTGTTTTTCGCGCCCGGTCTGCGCTGCGTGATGTTCCCCGACTGGGAAACCCTGCCCTATGACACGTTTTCGCCGCACCAGGACCTGATTTCCGAACGCCTGGCCACACTCTGGCGCATCCGCCAGCGCCAGCACACCGAAGCCGCCGACGTGGTGCTGATCCCGGCCACCACCGCGCTGTACCGGCTGGCACCGCCGTCCTTTCTGGCGGGCTACACCTTCGAATTCAAGGTCAAGCAAAAACTCGATGAAGCACAGCTCAAGAGCCAGCTGACGCTGGCCGGCTACAACCATGTGAGCCAGGTGGTCAGCCCTGGCGAATACGCGGTGCGCGGCGGGCTGATCGACCTGTTTCCCATGGGTTCGCCCGTGCCCTACCGGGTGGACCTCTTCGACGACGAGATCGATTCGATCCGGACCTTCGACCCGGACAGCCAACGCAGCCTCTACCCCGTGCCCGAGGTGCGGCTGCTGCCCGGGCGCGAGTTCCCGATGGACGAGGCGGCGCGGGCGCGCTTTCGCAGCCGCTGGCGCGAGCTGCTCGAAGGCGACCCGACCAAGAGCCGCATCTACAAAGACATGGGCAACGGCGTGGCCACGGCCGGCATCGAGTACTACCTGCCGCTGTTCTTTGACGAAACCGCCACGGTCTTTGACTACCTGGATGTTCATGGTGCCACCGCCACGCTGGTGCTGCATGGCGACCTGGAGCCTTCGTTCCAGCGCTTCTGGCAAGACACCAAGGACCGCTACCGCCTGGTGCAAGGCGACACGGAGCGCCCGGTGCTGCCGCCCGAAGCACTGTTCCTGAGCGCCGAGCAGTTCTACACACTGGCCAACGCGCACGCCCAGCTCGCGCTGCGCCCCGGCACGCAGGATGTGCAGGACAACGCCCTCGCCCAGCCCCTGCCCGAACTCACCGTGGTGCGCGGCGCGGACGACCCGCTCTCCCGCCTGCAAGCCCACCTGCGCAGCAGCCCGCACCGCCTGCTGATCCTCGCTGAAAGCGATGGCCGCCGCGAAAGCCTGCTGGACTTTGTGCGCTCCAGCGGCCTGACGCCGCCGGTGTTCGACAGCCTGGAAGAGTTCCTCACCAGCGACGAGAAAGTCGGCATGGCGACCGCTGCGCTGGCCAGCGGCTTTCACTGGTTCGAGCACGGCATCGACCTGGTGACCGAGACCGAACTCTTTGCCGCCGGCGCCACCACGCGCCGCCGCAAGAAGCAGGAACAGGTCAGCGATGTCGAGGCCCTGATCAAGGACCTGAGCGAACTGAACGTGGGCGACCCGGTGGTGCACAGCGCGCACGGCATCGGCCGTTACCGGGGCCTGGTCAACATGGACTTGGGCGAGAAAAACCCCGACGGCACCCCGGCCCTGCAGGAGTTCCTGCACCTCGAATACGCCGACAAGGCCACGCTGTATGTGCCGGTGAGCCAGCTGCAGCTGATCGGCCGCTACACCGGGGTGAGCGCCGACGAAGCGCCGCTGCACAAACTGGGTTCAGGCCAGTGGGAAAAAGCCAGACGCAAGGCCGCCGAGCAGGTGCGCGACGCCGCCGCCGAGCTGCTCAACATCTACGCCCGCCGCGCTGCCCGCGAGGGCCATGCCTTCCGCTACAGCCCGCAGGACTACGAGACCTTTGCCAACGATTTCGGGTTTGAGGAGACCGCCGACCAGAAGGCCGCCATCCACTGCGTGATCCAGGACATGATCCGCCCGCGCCCGATGGACCGGCTGGTGTGCGGCGATGTGGGCTTTGGCAAGACCGAGGTCGCGCTGCGCGCCGCCTTTGTGGCCGTCACGGGGGGCAAACAGGTGGCATTGCTCGCGCCCACCACGCTGCTGGCCGAACAGCACTACCAGACCCTCAAGGACCGCTTTGCCAAGTGGCCGGTCAAGGTGGCCGAAATCTCGCGTTTCCGCTCCACCAAGGAAGTCAACGCCGCCATGAAAGGCATCGAAGACGGCACGGTGGACATCGTGGTCGGCACGCACAAGCTGCTGAGCGAAAAGACCCATTTCAAGAACCTGGGCCTCTTGATCATCGACGAGGAACACCGCTTCGGTGTGCGCCACAAAGAGGCCATGAAACAGCTGCGCGCCGAAGTCGATGTGCTCACGCTCACGGCCACCCCCATCCCCCGCACCATGGGCATGGCGCTGGAAGGTCTGCGGGATCTGAGCGTCATCGCCACCGCACCGCAGCGCCGTCTGGCCATCAAGACCTTTGTGCGCAACGAGGGCACCGGCGTGATCCGCGAGGCCGTGCTGCGCGAACTCAAGCGCGGCGGCCAGTGCTACTTTCTGCACAACGAGGTCGAGACCATCGAGAACCGCAAGCAAAAGCTCGAGGAAATCCTGCCCGAGGCCCGCATCGCCGTGGCCCACGGCCAGATGCCCGAGCGCGAGCTCGAGCGCGTGATGCGCGACTTCGTGGCGCAGCGCTACAACATCCTGCTGTGCTCGACCATCATCGAGACCGGCATCGACGTGCCCACGGCCAACACCATCGTCATCAGCCGTGCCGACAAGTTCGGCCTCGCGCAGCTGCACCAGCTGCGCGGGCGCGTGGGCCGCAGCCACCACCAGGCCTACGCCTACTTGCTGGTGCCCGAGATCGAAGGGCTCACCAAGCAGGCCGCCCAACGCCTTGACGCGATCCAGCAGATGGAAGAGCTGGGCAGCGGCTTCTACCTGGCCATGCACGACCTGGAAATCCGCGGCGCAGGCGAGGTGCTGGGCGAAAGCCAGAGCGGCAACATGATGGAAATCGGCTTTCAGCTCTACAACGAAATGCTGTCCGAGGCGGTGCGCAGTCTCAAGGCGGGCAAGGAACCTGACCTGCTGTCCCCCCTGTCGGCCACCACCGACATCAACCTGCACGCCCCCGCCCTGCTGCCCAACGACTACTGCGGTGACGTGCACCTGCGCCTGTCCTTCTACAAGAAGCTGGCCACCGCCAAAACCAGCGACCAGATCGACGCCCTGCTCGAAGAACTGGTGGACCGTTTTGGCAAGCTGCCCACGCAGACCCAGACCCTGGTGGATGTGCACCGCCTGCGCGTGCTGAGCCAGCCCTATGGTGTGGTCAAGGTCGATGCCGCGCCGGGCGTGATCCAGATCAGCTTCAAGCCCAACCCGCCCATCGACCCGATGGCCATCATCGGCCTGATCCAGAAAAACAAGCACATCAAGCTGGCGGGCAACGACAAGCTGCGCATCGAGCGCGAACTGCCCGACCCGAAGATGCGGGCACAGATGGTGCGGGACATTCTGCGCAGTCTGGGGGCGCCAAAAACAGAGCCTGCAGCGACTCAGGCTTGACTTGTCGCAGACACAGCTACGTGAGCCAGCGCGACATGAATTTGACTGTAAGACCATAAACACCATCGCACACTGCTGCGTTTTGCCCGGTAGCAGCCAAAGCCAAGCCGTGCAGCTGGAGCGACATTTGCCGCACAGCCATACGCGAGCGACATACAGATGCTGCGGGCAGATGATTATTTGAATTGATTGGAAACTATAGGGTAATTTATAATAACTATTTAAGGTTATATTTTGGCAAATGAAACGCTGCAGGCATTTCAGACGCGCAAAGATATCTCGTTCCAAAGGAGCAGCAATGGCATCGTTCACAGAGCGGGTTCTCATCCTTTGCAAGACCTACCCGTCCCCAAGTGCCAAATATGCAGAAACGTCTTGCGTTGCGGGTATGACGGAAGCAGGCAAGTTGATCCGACTCTATCCAGTGCCCTTCCGCTTGGTGTCAGACGACCAACAGTTTAAAAAATGGCAGTGGATTACAGCGCGCTTTGAAAAGGCACGAGATGACCATCGACCTGAAAGCCATCGTGTTTTTGTAGACACCATCGCGTGCGATTCTGACCCCTTGCCTGCTGGCAAGCATGGCTGGCCGCACCGAGCTGAGTTACTGGCGAAGCTGCCTCTGTACTCGGATTTTTCCCAAATCGAAAAGCGCCGAGCAGATGGCGGTGCAACGCTTGCGTTGCTCAAGCCCGCCCGAATAATTGGACTCGACATCAAAATGGCCGAAAGCCCCACCTGGACCGATGAAGAAAAAGACAAGCTCCTTCGTTTGCAGCAACAGGGAGAGCTGTTTGACGAAGTGGAAGTGAAGCCTCCTCGAATTCCTGAACCAGTCAGAAGTAGAGGTTGGGGAATTGTTTCACACGGTACTCAACCGGCGGGATGCGGCCCAACGACTCATGGGGCCGCTGGTGGTTGTAGCGGTGCAGCCAGTCCTCGGTCATTTGCCTGACTTCGTGCAGCGAATCGAAGACGTAGCAGTCCAGCACCTCGGTTCGGTAGGTCTTGTTGAA
>JACCDW010138613.1_pt1 | contig 26679 bp, 24 predicted proteins | sample 7449781 | NCBI WGS metagenome assembly JACCDW01 (sample SAMN15323449, study PRJNA562643) | freshwater metagenome | isolation source: river surface water | place: USA:Blue River Watershed | collected 2017-08-18
GCTGGCAGCGTGTTGGTGGAAGTGGACCTTGAAAAGAGTTGACCATGTCTGACGAAGTTTTGTACGAACAACGCGGTGCTGCGGCCTGGCTCACGCTGAACCGCCCCGACAAGCGCAACGCCCTCAATGGCGCCGTCATTCAAGGCCTGCGCGATGGACTGCGAAGGGCCCATGCGGACGACAGCGTGCGCGCCATCGTGTTGACGGGCGCGGGCGACAAAGCGTTTTGCGCGGGCGCCGATTTGCAACCTGGCGTGGGCTTTGTTTTCGACCCGGCCAAACCCGCTTCCGATTACGCCGACCTGCTGCGCGAGGCCCAGGCGGCCACGTTGCCCATCGTGGTTCGCCTCAACGGCGTGTGCATGGCCGGCGGCATGGGCTTGCTGTGCATGGCCGACATGGCGGTCGCGGCCGATCATGTGCTGCTAGGTCTGCCGGAAGTGAAAGTGGGCGTGTTTCCCATGCAGGTACTGAGCTTGCTTAAAGACCTGGTGCCGCCGCGCGTGGTGCGCGAGTGGGCCTTGACCGGTGAGCCCTTCAGCGCGCACGAGGCCTTGGCCCATGGCCTGTTGAACCACGTGGTGCCGGCTGCCGAATTGGATGCCAAGACCGATTGGCTGCTGGCACGTTTGCTGGACAAATCGCCCACCGCCATTCGGCGCGGCAAATACGCCATGCGCGCGATCGCGGCCATGTCGTTTGAGCAGGCGATTGCCTACATGGAAAGTCAGATTGCCTTGACGGCCATGACCGAGGACGCCAAAGAGGGCCGTGCCGCTTTCAATGAAAAGCGCAAGCCTTCGTTCAACGGGCGCTGACCGAGGCTTTTTTCAGCGGCAGCAGGCCGGTGGCCAAGGCCGTGCCGACCAGGACAATGGCGGCACAGCCCAGCATCCAGCCGGTGATTTTTTCATCCAGCACCACCACGCCAATGACCGAGGCGAACACCGGAGCCACATAGGTCACGGTCATGGCGCCACTGGAGCCGAGTTGCGCAATCAGGCGGAAGAACAGCACATAGGCCAAGCCGGTGCACAGCGCGGCTGACACAAACAGCGCCCCCCAGGTCGGCAGGTCGGGCGCATGGCCGGGCCACAACCAAATCGCGGGCAGCAGCAAAGCGATGCTGGCGCCCATTTGGCTGCCGGTGGCCAGCACCATGGGCGGAATGTGTTGCAGGTAGCGCTGGGTGTAGTTGCCGCTGATGCCGTAGCTCAGCCCGCCCAGCAAGCAGCATGCAATGGCCAGGCCGGAGCCTCCTGGCTTGAACGACACGCCACCCGGCGCCTCCAGGGCCAACAAGGCGGCACCCAAAAAACCCAGCACCATGCCCAGGGTTCGCCAGCGTGTCAGTTGTTCCTTGAACACCAGCCAGGCAATCAAGGCGCCAAACAGGGGGGCCATGGTGTTCAGAATCGATGACAGCCCGGTCGTGATCGACAGCAAGGCATAGGCGTACAGGCTGAAGGGCAGCCCGGAGTTGAACACGCCCACCAGCAGCAGTTCGCGCCGGTGGCGCCAAAGAATGGCGCCTTGTTGCTTGAGCAGCACGAGCGGCAACAGGCACAGCGCCGCAATGCTCACGCGCATCCAACTCGTGGGCAGGGCGCCCATGGCATAAGAGACTTTTTGCAAAAACAAAAACGAAGAGCCCCACAGCAGGGACAGCAGCAAAAAATCGGGCAGCCAACGGGCGGCTGGCTGAGCAGCTTTCAAAGCAGGGCACCCTCCAGTTGCAGCAGGGCGACCTTGCGGTCGAGCCCACCGGCATAGCCGGTCAACGCGCCTTGCGCGCCAACCACACGGTGGCAGGGCACGATGATGCTCCAGGGGTTTTTGCCCACGGCGGCGCCCACGGCACGCGAGGCCATGGGCCGCTTGAGTTTCAGGGCCAGTTGCCCGTAGCTGGTGGTCTGCCCGCAGCGGATGCCTTGCAAAGCTTTCCAGACGGCGTGTTGAAAGGGCGTGCCCCAGGCGGCTGCCAGCGGGACGTGGAACGTCATCGCTGCGCCCGCAAAATAGTCTGTCAGCTCACGGGCCGCTTGTTTCAGATGCGAATTTTGGCGATCGATGGCCCAAGCTTCAAAGTTCGGCATGTGCTGCTGGCCTTCAAACCAGGCGCCTGCCAGACCCTGGTCAGAGGCGGCCAGCAACATGGGGCCCAAGGGGGTGTCCAAGTGGCTGCATTTCAGGTCCATGTTGTTCTCCTTGCCATCTGACCCTGGGCAATCAGAGGATGATACGCAGTTCTGAGCTGACAGGCCATTCACCTACAATCATTTGCATGCAAGTCACACCTTCTATTTTCAAGGCCTATGACATCCGTGGGGTGGTTCCCCAGGCGCTGAATCCTGACGTTGCCCAAGCTTTGGGCCGCGCGTTTGGCACCCATGCCAAAGCGTGCGGCGAGCGCAAGGTGGCCGTGGGGCGCGATGGCCGTTTGAGTGGCCCCGCATTGAACCAAGCCTTGGTCAAAGGCTTGCAGGACACCGGCGTGGAAGTGATCGATGTGGGGGTGGTGACCACGCCCATGCTGTACTTTGCGGCACACACCTTGTGCCGCAGTGGCATTCAGATCACCGGCAGCCACAACCCCAAGGACTACAACGGCTTCAAAATGGTCTTGGGCGGCCGCGCGATTTACGGTGACGAAATCCAGGGCCTGCGCAAGATCATGGAAGACGAGTCCTGGCAGCTGACCGCGGGCGGGCAGGTACGCCATGTCAGCATCGAACAAGCCTACCGCGAGCGCATCGTCGGCGATGTCCGTTTGCAGCGCCAGATGAAAATCGTGGTCGATTCTGGCAATGGCGTGGCGGGTGCATCGGCCCCGGCCATCTTTCGCGCCCTGGGCTGCGAGGTCATTGAACTCTTTAGTGAGGTGGATGGCAATTTTCCCAACCATCACCCCGACCCCAGCAAGCCGGAAAACTTGCGCGACCTGACCCAAGCCTTGGTGACGCACCAGGCTGAACTGGGCCTGGCCTTTGATGGCGATGGCGACCGCTTGGGCATCGTGACAAAAGACGGCCACACGATTTACCCTGACCGCCAAATGCTCTTGTTTGCGCAGGATGTGCTTTCGCGCGTGCCGGGCGGGGCGATTGTGTTTGATGTGAAATGCTCGCAACGCCTGGCGCCTGCCATCCGCGCTGCAGGGGGTGAGCCAGTGATGTTCAAAACCGGCCACTCCTTGATCAAGGCCCGCATGAAAGAACTCGACTCGCCCTTGGGTGGCGAAATGAGTGGCCACATCTTCTTCAAAGAACGTTGGTATGGCTTTGACGATGGCACCTACGCCGGCTGCCGCCTGCTCGAAATTTTGAGCCGCAGCGCTGATGCCAATGCGGTCTTGCATGCCTTGCCCACCAGCGAGTCCACGCCCGAGTTGAATGTGGCTTGCCAGGAAGGCGAGCCGCACAGCGTCACGGCGGCTTTGTTGCAACTGGCCAAGCAAGAGGGCTTGCCTGCGCAGGCGCAGCACCCCAAGCTGTCCGAGATCGATGGCTTGCGCATCGATTGGGACGATGGCTTTGGCCTGATTCGCGCCTCCAACACCACGCCGGTGCTGGTGTTGCGCTTCGAAGGCCAGAGCGTGGCCGCACTGGCGCGCATTCAGTCGGACATGCTGGCCTTGCTGCGTCGCGTCAAGCCCGATGCGGCTTTTCAAGAGGCGGCGCATTGAACATTCTGATCGTCAAGCTGTCGTCGCTTGGCGATGTGGTCCACACCTTGCCGGCCCTCATGGATGTGCGTCAGGCCTATCCAGAGGCGCGCATCGACTGGGTGGTGGAGCGTGCGTTTGCGCCGCTGGTGGCAGCTTCCGAAGCTGCCAACAAGGTGATTCCCTGCGAGCTTCGAAGCTGGCGCAAAAAGCCGTTTGCGTCTGACACACGACAAGCGCTGCGTGCCTTCAAAGCGGACTTGCAGGCTGAGGCCTACGACTGCGTCATTGATTTGCAAGGCTTGACCAAATCTGCCTGGGTCGCTTGGTTGGCGCGCCTGACGCCGAGCGGCCAACGTGTGGCCATGGCCCATCGCACCGATGGCTCGTCTTACGAGCGTCCCACGCGTTGGGTGGCGGATCGCCTGATTGCCATGACACCGCATGTGCACGCCATGACCCGTGCACGCGAGGTCTGTGCACAGGCGCTGTACTACCCGATGCCTGCAACGCTCAACCCTGGACTGGATATTTTGCGTGCGGCCGCCCGCCAGCAACCCTGCGTCGCGCTCATTCACGGCACCTCCAGAGAAGACAAGTTGTGGCCGTTCGACCACTGGATCGCCTTGGGGCGTCGTTTGGCGACCCAGGGCTACAGCGTGGCACTGCCACACGGCAGTGATGCTGAGTTGGCGCGCAGCCAAGAGCTTGCTGCGGCGTTGCCGGGCGCGGTCGTGTGGCCGCGCTTGCCGATCGATGCCTTGGCCGCACGGCTGGCCACCTGTGCCGGCGCGGTGGGCGTGGACAGTGGCCTGAGCCACATTGCGGTGGCGCTGAATTTGCCGCATGTGCAGATCTACAACGTGGACACGGCCTGGCGCACCGGCCCCCAAGGCGCAGCTCACCAATGCAGTGTGTATGCCCAGCCCACGCCGTCCATTGACGCCGTCTGGCAAGCCTGGACGGCGTGCCTGGATGGAGCCTGGTCATGCGACTGACAGAAACGCTCACCCTGGCGCTCTACAGCTTTCTGGCGCGTGCCGTGCAGCCTTTGTTGCGGCGCAAGTTGGCGCGCCGTGGACGTTCCGAGCCCGGCTATCTTCACGCCGTGGAGGAGCGGTTTGGTCATTACACCCAGCCCTCAGGCCAAGGCTACCTGTGGGTTCACGCCGTCTCGCTGGGTGAAACACGCGCCGCCGCTGTCTTGCTCCAGGCGGTGCGGGCGCAATGGCCTGACATGCCCGTGTTGCTGACCCATGGCACGGCGACCGGCCGCGAGGCGGGCCAGCGGCTCTTGCGGCCCGGCGATTGCCAAGTCTGGCAACCTTGGGACACGCCGCAAGCGGTGGACCAATTTCTGGCGCATTTTCAGCCACGCGTGGGTGTGTTGATGGAGACCGAAGTTTGGCCCAATCTGGTGGCGGCATGCCGTCAGCAGGGCATTCCGCTGATTTTGGCGAATGCGCGTTTGAGTGACAAATCGCTGAGGCAGGCGCAACAGTGGGCTTGGTTGGCGCGCCCGGCCTACGCAGGGCTGTCAGAGGTGTGGGCACAAACCGAGGCTGATGCCCAGCGCTTGCGCAGCCTGGGTGCTGCGGTCTCAGGGGTCCTGGGAAACATTAAATTTGATGCGACGCCCGACCCCCTGCAATGGCAGGCAGGCCAGACCGCGCGTGCGGCGATGTCACGGCCTGTAGCCCTGTTGGCCAGCTCACGCGAAGGTGAGGAAGCCCTGTGGCTGCAAGCCCTGCGGGCCAAGCCTGAAGCCACAGAGCGCCTCCAGTGGTTGGTGGTGCCCAGGCATCCACAGCGCTTCGAGGAAGTGGCTGCGCTGCTGGCCAAAGAAGGCTGGCAAGTGGTGCGACGAAGTCAGCTTGCCGATGCCCCGTGGCCAATGGCCGCTGAGGACAACTCTCGCACCGTCTGGTTGGGCGACACCTTGGGCGAGATGCCGTATTACTTTGGCTTGGCGGATGTGGCTTTGCTGGGTGGGAGCTTTGAAAAATTGGGTGGACAGAACCTCATCGAGGCAGCGGCCTGTGCTTGCCCCGTCATCATGGGGCCACACACTTTCAATTTCATGGAGGCGGCAGAAGGGGCTTTGCAAGCTGGCGCCGCGCAACGCGTGGAAGACATGCCCCAAGCGATTGCAACAGCATTGCATTGGACAGAGGACAAGGAAGGTTCAGAGGACCGGGCCCTTGCCTCTGAGCGGTTTGCCCGCAGCCACCGGGGCGCCGCACAACGCAGTGTCGAAGCACTGCGTACGTGGCTGACGCTCAAAGCGCCATGATCATTTCGCCAGCAAGGCGTTGACCGACTGCAGGTCTTCGATTTTCAGCGTGCCATTGGCTTGGCGCAATTTCAGGCCGCCCACCAAAACATCGTAACGGGCCTTGGCCAAATCGCGCTTGGTTTGAAACAACTGGCTTTGCGAGTTCAGCACATCGATGTTGATGCGAACGCCCACGGTGTAGCCCAGCTTGTTGGCATCCAGTGCCACTTGGCTGGATTCTTCTGCGGCCTCCAAGGCCTTGACTTGCCCGATGCCGGACACCACGCCAAAGTAGGCGGCGCGTGTGGCTTGTGCCACATTGCGGCGTGCGGCTTCGAGGTCGTTCTTGGCCTTGTCTTCCAAGGAGACGGTTTCTTTGTAGCGGTTTTCGGTTGCAAAGCCGGCGAAGATGGGAATGGTCATGACCACGCTCAAGGAGGGCGCAACGACGTGAGAGTCAGGCGACGCGCTGCCAGACGCAGCCGTTCCGTTAACGTTGCGTGTGCCCGTGTAACTGGCCTGCAAGTCCACCGTGGGTTTGTGTCCTGCGCGCGCTCTTTCTATTTCCAACTTGGCAATGTCCAATGCCAGTTGGGCATTCAAGATGCCGGGGTGCGTGATTTCAGAATCACGTACCCATTGGTCTGGGTCCGCGGGCAACACAGGTTTGAGTTCCATGGCTTTGGCCAGGGGTTTGGGCGTGGCGTTTTTGATCCCCACCCATTGATCGAGGGCCAAGCGTTTGACGCGCAGGTCGTTCTCGGCCGCAATCTCTTGGGCAATGACCAGGTCAAACCGGGCCTGTGCCTCTCGCGTGTCCGTGATGGTGGCAGTACCCACCTCAAAATTTCGCTTGGCAGAGGCAAGTTGTTCGGACACTGCAGTTTTTTGGGCACGGACAAAATCCAGGCTGTCTTGGCTCGCCAGAACATCAAAATACGCTTGGCTGATTCTCACCACCAACTCTTGCTCTGCGGAAACCAACTGGGCAAGCGCTTGGCTGAGTTGTTTCTTGCTTTGGTTGAAGCCCACCAGATTGCCAGGCCTGAAGAGGGGTTGACTGGCAGTCAATGCAGCAGATTGAGACGTAAACCATCTGGAGTAGCTTGGTACACCCGAAGTACCGGATGTGTAGTCAAGGCCCGCGCGGTTGGCGCTCAGCACCAAATTGGAAGTGGGCAGCAACAAGGCCAGCGCCTGATCTGCCTTGGCTTTGCTCGCTTCGTACTGCGCTTTTGCCGCCTGATAAGCCGCATCATAGGAGCGCGCCGACTCGAAAAGTTCCACCAGGCTTTGGGCCTGAGCCGGCACCACGAGTGCCAAGGCAAGGGCGGCACTCAGAGGCAGTTTGCGAAACACTTTCATGAAAACCTTTCGGGGAGCGAGTCTGGTCGGATGCGCCTGTTCGGCGTCATTCAGTATTGTGGAACAGAAGGGTCTACTTGCGCAGACCAGGCATGAATGCCCCCCGCCACATTGGCGACATGGGTGAAGCCCTGCTGCGCCAGAAATGCGGCCACCTGCATGCTGCGTCCACCGTGGTGGCACAGGCAGGCAATGGGGCGGCCAGGGTCCAGTTCGGACAACTTGCCGGGGATCAAATTCATGGGAATGTGAAGAAATGCAAAGTTTTCAGTTTTTACGCTGGCGGTTTGCAATTCCCAGGCTTCCCGGACATCCAACACCACGGCAGGGCCCTGGGCCTGCTTAGCTTGAATCCAGTCTTGGAGTTGCGACGGTTGAACCTGGTCAATCATGGCGTTCAAAATTTGAAAGAAGAGGTTTTGCTGAAGCCTTCCAGCGCAGGCACGGCGGTGTCCCACAAGACACGGCTTTGCCATTGCTGATCCGCCACGCGGGTGACCAGGGTGGCTTGCATGATGGGGTCATCGCCGACGATCGCGATCAGTTTGCCGCCCACCTTCAACTGGTTCAATAAGCTTTGCGGCACTTCTGCCACCGAGCCACCCAGCACAATGGCGTCAAAGGGGGCTTCGGCGACCTTGTCGATCGCGCCATGACCTACGCGCACATCGGCATTGTGAACGCCAGCCGCGCGCAGATTGGCTTGTGCCGCTTGCGCCAATTCGGGATGAATTTCCAGGCTGATCACCTGGTGCGCGCGATGGGCCAGCAAGGCAGTGAGGTAGCCGCTGCCCGTGCCGATTTCCAGCACCGTTTCATGGCCTTGCAGGTGCAGGTCGTGCATCAGGCGGGCATCAATGCGCGGGGGCAACATGGTTTGCCCCTGGGCCAAAGGAATTTCGGTGTCAGAGTAGGCCAGTGACTGGTAGGGTGAGGGCGTGAACTTTTCGCGTTCAACGGCGGAGAGGACGGCGAGGGCGGCAGGCTCCAGCACCATCCAGGTCCGGATTTGCTGTTCCACCATGTTGAAGCGGGCTTTTTCGAGGTTCATGTCGCGGTTCCAAAGAGGCTGAAGACGTTGGGCGTGATTTTAAGGGGCAATGCTTTCAGAGCCTGACCGCGCGTTTCGGTGCCACAGGCGCTTGAGCCATCGCGAAAAATCGTCCAGGTAGCAGTAAACAACAGGCACCACCACCAGGGTCAGCAAGGAGGAGGTGATGACCCCGCCAATCACCGCCTGGCCCATGGGCGCACGCTGCTCTGAGCCTTCGCTGAGGGCAAAGGCCAGCGGGATCATGCCGAAAATCATGGCCAGGGTGGTCATCAAGATGGGGCGTAAGCGCACGCGGGCGGCCAGCAACAGGGCTTCGTTGCGCGGCAACCCTGGACTGGTGCTGCCATCGGCCTGTTGAAAGCCTTCTTGGGCACGAATCGCAAAGTCCACCAACAAGATGGCATTTTTGGTGACCAGTCCCATCAGCATCACGATGCCAATGATGGAGAACATGGACAGCGTGGAGCGAAACAGCATCAGCGCCAGCACCACACCAATCAGCGTCAAGGGTAGGGAGGTCATCAAGGCCAAGGGTTGCAAGAAGCTCTTGAACTGGCTGGCCAGGATCATGTAAATGAAAATGACCGCCAGTGCCAGGGCCGACAAGGCATAGCCAAACGACTCTTGCATGTTCTTGGTGGAACCGCTGAACTGATAGTAGTAGCCTGGCGGCAAGACCATGTCGCTCATGATCTTGCGAATGTCGGCGGATATTTCCCCGGTCGAGCGGTTGTAGGCGTTGGCATTGATGCTGACCTCGCGCAGCAGATCGCGCCGGTTGATCTGGTTGGGGCCTGTGCTTTCGCGCACCGTGGCTATCTGGTCCAGCCGGACGGTTCGGGTGCTGCCGTCCGCCGCGGCGGGCAGTGCAAAGGGAAGGCCTGCCAGGTCTTCGGGGGTGTTGCGCGCAGAGGGCGCCAAGCGCACATTGACGTCGTAGGTCTGATCGTCGCTGGCGCGCCAGTTGCCCACAGTTTGACCGGCCACCAGGTTTCTCAGTTGCGTCCCCACTGTGGCGACGCCCAGCCCCATCTCGGCCGCGGCGGACCGTTTCACCACAACTTCCACCGTGGGTTTGTCGGGTTTGACGCTGGAGTCCAGATCGACCACGCCAGGGATGGCACGCACCCGGGCCATGACGGTTTGGCTGAGCCGCTCGAGCTCGCGCAAATCCGTGCCTTGCAACGAGAACTCAATTTGCTTGTTGCCACCGACCGTGTCCAACTGCCCCACATGGGTCACCGTGATGCCCGGCACTTGGCGCAGCCGTTCTCGAATGGCCGCAGCAACCTCGTCCACGCTGCGTTGTCGCAGTTTCCTGTCGAGCAAGCGCAGGTAAAGGCTTGCATAAATTTTGCCGTTGGCCGCGCCGGTGTTGATCGTGGTCAGGGTGTAGCGAATCTCGGGAAACTCACGCAAGATGGCGTCCACCTGTCGTGCTTTGGCTTCGGTCACCTCCAGCGAGGAGCCCACCGGGGTGTAGAAGTTGACCGTGGTTTCCGAGTAGTCTGCCTTGGGTACAAATTCGGTGCCCAACAAAGGGACCAAGACCACGCTGGTCACAAAAACCGCAATGGCCAAACCCACCGTGGCCAATTTGTGGCCCAAGGCCCATTGCAGCCAACGCTCGTAGACATGCCCCATGTTTTCTGTGGCGCGCTCGAACCAGCCAGTCACGCGACCCAGGGTGCGGTCGTAAAGTGAGGGCGCATGCGCTTTTTCGCCATGGCGATGGATGCTGGGGTCATGCCAGATGCTGGACAGCATCGGGTCCAGGGTAAAGCTGACGAACATGGAGATCAGCACAGCCGCCACAATGGTCAGGCCAAACTCATGGAAAAACTTGCCGATGATGCCTTGCATGAAACCAATCGGCAGGAACACCGCCACGATGGACAAGGTCGTGGCGAGCACTGCCAGCCCAATTTCTTGTGTGCCTTGCATGGCCGCTTCAAACGCGTTCTTGCCCATTTGCACATGGCGAACAATGTTTTCCCGGACCACGATGGCGTCGTCAATCAGCAAGCCCACGCACAGTGACAAGGCCATGAGCGTCACCATGTTGATGGTGAAGCCCAGCATGTGCATGAACAGGAAGGTGCCAATGATGGAGATGGGCAAGGTCAAGCCGGTGATGACCGTGGAGCGCCAGGAATTCAGGAAGAGAAAAACAATCAGCACCGTCAACAGCGCCCCTTCGATCAAGGTCTGGCGCACGTTGTTCACCGAGACGCGAATCATGCGCGAGCCATCGTAGATGGGGGCGAGTTGGATGCCGGGAGGCAGTTGCTTTTCGATCTCTTTCAAAGTTTTGTTCAAGCCATCGATCACATCCAGGGTGTTTTCATCCTGTGACTTTTGGACGGACATCAACAGCGTGCGCTCTCCGTTGTAAAGCGCCATGTTTTCCAGTTCTTGCGCGCCGTCGTTCACGGTGGCCACTTGGGACAGCCGAATCGAGGTCGAGCCCTTGCGCGCCACGATGATTTGGCCAAAGTCTTCGGGCCGCACCATGCGGGCTTGAACTTGAATCACGCGGTCTTGCGTGGCAGAGCGCACGGCCCCCACAGGAACGTCCTGGTTTTCAGCGCGGACCGCATTGATGACTTGGTCTGCGCTCACACCCAAAGCTTCCATGGCGCGTGGGTTCAAATACAAATTGATTTCGCGTTTGGTCCCGCCAACCAGGGTGACAGCGCCCACGCCGCGCACGTTTTCAAGCCGTTTCTTCAAAACCTGATCGGCCCAATTGGTCAAGGCCACACCCGTGAGGGGCGGCGACTGGCCCGCTGTTTTGGCATCGGGCAAGACCGCCAGCGACCAGATGGCGCGGCTGGAAGGGTCAAACCTCAGGACTCTGGGCTCTTTGACTTCGGTGCGCAATGTGGGGCGGATGCTGGCCACTTTTTCGCGCACATCGTCGGCGCCTTTGCGCCCATTGATGTGCAGCTGAAACTCAATGACCACCACCGACATGCCTTCGTAGCTGCGCGAGGTGAGGGCATTGATGCCGGCAATCGAGTTGACGCCCTCTTCAATTTTTTTGCTGACCTCGGACTCCACAATTTCAGGAGAGGCGCCCGGGTATTCGGTGGTCACCACCACCACGGGAAAGTCAATGTTGGGAAATTGGTCGATCTTCAGACGTTGGTAGGCAAACAAGCCCAGCACCACAAAGGCCAGCATGAGCATGGTGGCAAAAACCGGATTCCTCAGACTGACTTTGGTGAACCACATGGCTCAACCTCCGCCAGCTTTGGGGGCCTGCGTGATCTTGACCGGCGTGCCGTCGCGCAAACGTCCGACATGGGCGCCCAAAACTTGGCTGCCTTCGCGCAGCCCCTGCACTTCGACCCAATTTTCAGATTGCGGGTCCCCGCTGGCGGTGCCACGCGCGCCCAACTGAACCGGCACATGGCGCACTTTTTGGTCTTCAATCACTTGCACATAGGGCGCGGGCTGATCGGTGCGAACGGTGTTGACGGGCACGGCCAGCACGGTGCGTTGTTCCGTGCCCAGGACCCCTTCGGTGAACAAGCCCTGTCGCAGGCTTGAGACATCGCTGATTTGCAAGTACACCAAGACACTGCGGCTGCCGGTTTGCGCGCTGGGGTTGATGCGTTGCACGCGTGCGGCCACCGTGTGGCCTTGGCCCTCGACACTCAGGTGTGCGGTTTGCCCGATGCGCACCTTGACGGAGTCTGCCGCACTCAAGGTTGCTTCGACTTCCAGTTGACTCAAATCCACCAACTCCAGAATGCGCGCATCAATGGCCAGGCGTTCGCCGTTTTGTGCAACGCGTGCTGCCACCCAACCGGAAAAGGGCGCCACCATTTGGGCGTCTTCCAAGGCTTTGCGGGAAACATCGGCACCGGCCACGGCTGCCCGGTAAGTGGCTTGCGCAGACTGCAACGACGCCACAGAGGTGTCCAAGGCGGTTTTGGAAATGAAGCCTTGGTCGACCAGGGCGCGGTTGTTGTCGAACTGCCGCTGGGCAATGTCCACCTGGGCCTTGGCGGCCTCGGCTTGCTCTTGCGACTGACGCAAGCGACGCTGGTATTCCGTGGGGTCAATGCGCGCGAGCACCTGGCCCGCTTTCACGGCATCACCTTCGCGCACTTGCAGATCCATCAGTTCACCGGCAACGCGCGCCTTGATCAAGGCCGAGCGCACGGCCCGCACACTGCCAGAAATGGGCAAGCCCAGTTGCAAAGTCTTGGGTTGAACCGCCACCATGTCGGAGGCCGCGAATTCCAACACGTCATTCGTGGTCGGTGCGCTCAGTGCCGCCGCTTGTTGTGCTTTGCGTGAGGCCACCACACGCATGCCCACCACCACCACAGCGCCGATCACGCCGGCAAGAATCAGGAAGCGAACTGTTTTATTCATCACGGTGTCCCCAGGGGGGCGGGTTGCCTCAGGCCATTGAGCAGGGTGTTCAAATGGGTCAGCAAAAAGGTTTCAGGATCGAACGAGGGGTTGGTGGCCGAACAAGGGCCGAGCGAGTGCTTCCACATCATGAGGAACATCATGGCGGAGACCAGGCTCATGCACACATGGTGCACATCCATGGCACGAAATTCGCCTTGGTCGATGCCGCGTTGCAGAATGCGCTCGATCAGGTGTTGCCCCGGCTTGACCACTTCACGCTCATAAAAGGCGGCGATCTCAGGAAAATTGCGGGCCTCGCTCATGACCAGTTTGGTGATGCCGCCCGCCAACGTGCTGCCGATTTGCGTCCACCAAGAGGTCAAGCCATAGGCCAGCATGTCGGCGCTGGAACCCTCAAAGCCATCAAACTCCTGGTTCCAGGCCATGAAATGGCGTGACAGATTGGACTGGATGACCGCCTTGAACAAGTCTTCTTTGGAGGAGAAGTACAAAAAGAGCGTGCCCTTGGACACGCCGGCCCGCGTCGCCACCTCTTCTGCGCGGGTGGCGGCATAGCCCTTCTCGACAAACAATTCCAGTGCGGCCTGCAGCAACTCACCCGGACGCGCCTCCTTGCGACGTTCACGCTTGCTGTTCACATCGTTTGACGAGGGGGTGGTAAGGGTGGACATAATTAATGACTGGCTGGTTATTAATGTAACCCAAAGGGCCCATTTCCGTCAAAACGCCTCAGGTCAGGCGCAACCCCAGCCATTCACGCAAGACCTGTCGGCTCAGGCTGAGCCCTTGGCCGGATGGCAGGGCATCCAGCCAGGGCGAACCGGTGCCTCTGGGGATGCCTGTGGGAACCGGCAGAACCTTGAAGCCCGCTTCCTCAAAATTGCGCACACTGCGTGGCAAATGCCAAGATTGCGTGACCAGGGCGATGTGCTGGACGTTCTGCGGCAACAGCAACTGGGCCGTCATCTGGGCGTTCTCACGGGTGTCGCGCGAGCCCGCTTCCAGCCATTGAAACTTCAAGCCATGGTCATGCCAGAGCACTTGGCTGGCCACCTGCGCCTCATTCGGGTTGGACCCTTGGTGTCCCCAGCCTTGTCCGCCAGAAAAGACCAAGGGCCGGTGGCTTGCTTTGGCCCAGCGAGCGCCCATCTGGACACGCTCCAGGGTCTCCAGGGTCAGTTCGTCTGGAATTTGGCGAGCGCCGTCGCCCGGACGAATACCGCCTCCGAGCACCACGATGGCTTGGGTGGCGGCAACTTGCGGGAGGCTGGGAGGCAGAAAGCTCGGCAGCAGAAAGCGGGACAGGCCCACGGCCACCGACTGACAGCTCAAAAGCCACAACAGTGCAAGGGCAGCCCAGCACAGTCTCATGGCCAACCGCCGTCGATCGCTGCGTCGCCCCAGCCACAAACCGGCGGCCAGCAACAACAAAGGTCCTGCGGGAGGCAAGACCAGGGTGGTGAGGAAGGGTTTGAGGGCGCTCATGGGTGGGGCTCTTCAGGATTGTCCTTGAAAATCAGTCAAGCACTAAATGTTCTATTGACAGAACAATAGAACCGATGGAGGATGCGCTCCCATGAGTCGCGAAATGCCCTTGCCCAAATACCACCAGGTTTACCTGGTGCTGCGCGAGCAATTGCAAGAGGGCCGCTTCAATGAGGGCTTGCCGGGGGAGATGGCGCTGATGAAACAGTTCGGCGTGGCTCGCGTCACCATTCGCCGTGCCTTGTCGCAACTGGCCGGCGATGGCCTGATTGCCCGCGAGCCCGGACGCGGCACACGACCTTTGCGAGCCAGCGCCTCGCCGCTTTCCAAAGCCCAATCACCGGAGGGACAACGCGCGCAATTGAACGGCTTGCTCGAAAACCTGGTCAGCATGGGCTTGCGAACCTCGGTCAAGGTCTTGAGCGTCGAACACATCCAGGCCTCGGTCGAGGTCGCGCAAGCCTTGCGGCTGAGCGAGTACGAGCGCGTACAAAAAGCTGTGCGGATTCGCTCAACCCGCGAGGGCCCGTTGTCGCACATCACCACCTGGGTGCCGCACAGCATTGCCAAAGACTTTGGCCGCAAAGAGTTGGCCAAAAAGCCCATTCTTTTGTTGTTGGAAGAGTCTGGTGTCAAGGTGGGGCGTGCGGAACAAAGCATCTCAGCGAGACTGGCCGATGCCCAGTTGGCGCAACACCTGGACGTGGCCATTGGCTCTGCGCTGCTGGATGTGCGCCGCTTGATTTTTGACGAGGATGATCAGCCGATTCAATGGCTGCACGGCCTCTACCGCCCCGATCGTTACGAATACCAAATGCAGTTATCGCGCGTTGGCAGCATCGATGCCAAGGTGTGGATCAGCAAAGAATTGTCAGCCCGTTTTCATTGATGACTTCAAAGGAGATCCTTATGAGCAACCGTCGCACGTTCATGGCGCATTCCGCCGCCGCCGCCACCACGCTGGCGTTTCCATTGGTCGCTGGTGCACAGGCCAAAGCCGTCAAGGTGGGTGTGCTGCACCCCGTGACCGGCGCCTTGGCTTATTCAGGCCAGCAGTGCCGCATGGGCGCGTTGATGGCCATTGAGGACATCAACAAAGCCGGGGGCATCAAGTCCTTGGGCGGCGCCAAATTGGAAGCCTTGCTGGGGGATGCCCAGTCCAACCCGCAAGCGGGCACCGCCGAAATCGAAAAAATGAACGAAGCCGGCGTGAGCGCCGTGGTGGGGGCCTTTGCCTCCGCCATTTGCTTGGCCACCACCCAGGCGGCTGCCAAGTACAACCTGCCCCATGTGGTCGATGTGGGTGTGGCCGACCAAATTGTGGAGCGCGGCCTGAAGAACACCTTCCGCTTCGGCCCAGGCTACAAGAAGTGCGCAGAAATCGCTGTGGCGAACCTGCACGTGTTGAACACCGCCGCCGGCCGTCCTGCGCGCAGCGTCATGATCATTCACGAAGAGTCCCTGTTTGGCACCGGCACAGCCAACTTGTTGTCGCGCGAATTGCCTGGTTACGGCTACGAGGTCAAGGAAGTCATCAAGCATGCCAACCCGACACGCGATTTCAACAACATCGTGCTGCGCATCAAGCAGGTGAACCCGGACATCGTGATTCCTGCCAACTACTACAACGAATACGCCTTGCTGGTGCGCACCATGCAGCAGCAGAAAGTTTCGCCCAAGGCGATTTACTCGGTGCTCGGCGGCGCAGCCTCCAGTTACAAGTTCGTGAAAGAGTTCCCCGATGCGGCCAACGGCATCATCGACTGCAACCATTGGTTCAACCCCAAGGACAAGCGTTCTGCGGAGTTGAAAAAGCGGGTCGAGGCGCAAGGGCAGTTCTTCAGCTACGAGGTGTTCATGACGTACACCGCCATGCGTTTGTTGGCCGACAGCATTGAGCGCGCGAAATCCAGCGACCGTGCCGCCATCATCGATGCCTTGTCCAAGAGCACCTTCTCTGACCACATCATGCCCTACGGCCCGACCCAATTCGTGAACGGCCAGAACATGGGCGCACAGCCCCTGATGACCCAGGTGGTCAAGGGCGACATCAAGGTGATCATTCCCCGTGATTACCGTGAAGTCGAGCCGGTGTTTCCTTTGAATGGCTGATTTCCTGAGGCGCATCGGGCATGTTTGATCCCAGCATTTTGTGGGCCTCGGTCCTCAACGGTGTCACCACCGGTGCGGTCTATGCCTTGATTGCGCTTGGCTTGACGCTGATTTACGGCGTGCTGCACATCATCAATTTCGCGCATGGCGCGTCATTGATGATGGCGCTCTACGGTGTTTACTTTTTGAAAGAGCGCCTGGGCATTGACCCCTACCTGGCCTTGCCGGTGGTCGTGCCGCTGATGTTTGTCTTGGGCTATGCCTTGCAACGCGTGGTGATCAACCGTGCCAGCCATGGCAAGGATGAAAACATTTTGCTGGTCACCCTGGGCTTGTCCATCGTCATGGAAAACCTCGCGCTGCTGTTTTTCAAGTCTGACACGCGCACGATTGACACGGCTTACACCCTGACCACCTGGTCCATTGGCTCCGCCATGATTTCCTTGCCCAAGCTGGTGGCCTTTGTCGGCGCGCTGGTGGTGTCGGCGCTGTTGTTGTGGATGGTGCGCGGCACCGATCTGGGACGCGCCATCCGCGCTGTCGCCAAAGAAAAGCATGGCGCACGCCTCATGGGCATCGATGTGGAACATGTGTATGCCATGTGCTTTGGCATTGGGCTGGCCTGCTTGGGGGCTGCCGCCTGTTTTCTGTTGCCGGCTTATTACGTGAATCCGCAAGTCGGCAATGGCTTTGTGCTGGTGGCTTTCACCATCGTGGTGCTGGGCGGCATGGGCAGTTTTGCCGGCGCACTTTTGGGTGGGCTGTTGATTGGGGTGGTGGAGTCGCTTGGGGGCTTGTACTTGGGTGAGTCCTTGGGTCAAGTGGGTATTTTTGTGATCTTCATTGCAGTGTTGCTGTTGCGTCCACAGGGCTTCTTTGGGGCGCGCACATGAAAGATTTGCGCAACGTCATTTTGTTTGTGTTGGTTGTGGCCTTGGTGCCTGTGCTGACAAGCTCCGGCGTGGTTCTGAATTTTGTGATGACTGCGCTGTATGCCTGCTTGCTTGCGCAGGCCTGGAACATCCTGGGCGGCTTTGGTGGCCAGTTTTCTTTTGGCCATGCTTTGTTTTTTGGCACCGGTGCCTATGCCCAAGCCATTTTGCAGTTGCAGTTCAATGTGAACGCTTGGTTGGCCTTGCCTTTGGCCATGGGGGCCAGTGCCATGGTGGGGGCCTGGGTGGGTGCACTGTCGTTTCGCTACGGCTTGAAGGGTTCTTACTTTGCCTTGGTGACGCTGGCGTTTGCCGAGGTCTTCCGCATCGTGGCGCTGTCGGTTCCTTTCACAGGCGCAGGGGTGGGCTTGATGTTGCCCCTTCAATCCTCTGCCGCGGCCATGCAGTTCGGCACCCGCGCAGGCTTTGTCTGGCTGATGCTCGGCTTGGTGACGTTGGCGCTGTGTGTGTCGGTCTGGCTGCGGCATTCGCGCTTTGGCGCCTACCTGCAAGCGGTGCGCGACAACGAAGACGCGGCGCGTGCCATTGGCGTGAATCCTTTTCAGGTCAAGCTGTTGGCCACGGTGCTGTCAGGGGGCTTGATGGGGGCGGGCGGCGCTTTTTATGTGCAGGTGTTTCAGTACATCGATCCTGGCATTGCCTACGGCCCGCACACCTCGGTCGAGGCCTTGGTGGGTGCCATTGTCGGTGGCATGGGGACCTTGTGGGGCCCCGTCGTCGGGGCGCTGGCCTTGCATGTCTTGGCTGACCTGACCCGCAACTTGTTTGGCCAGTTGCCTGGCATCAACATGGTGATTTACGGTGCTGTGCTGGTGCTGATTGTCATGTTCTTGCCGCGTGGCATTGCGGGCTCCGGTGTTTCCGTGCGCACGGCCTGGCAGCGTTGGACAGGGGGGCGCTCATGACGGCTTTGTTGCAAGTGCAGGGCGTTTCCAAATCTTTTGGGGGCTTGCGCGCGGTACAGGATGTGAGCCTGACGGTGACGCCCGGCAGCCTCACGGCCTTGATCGGCCCCAACGGTGCGGGCAAAACCACCTTGTTTGCCTTGATGTCTGGTTTTTTGCGCCCGGATCAAGGCCAGGTTTCTTTTGCTGGACAAGACATCACCGGGCAAGCACCGCATTTGAATGCCGCCCTGGGTTTGACGCGCACCTTTCAAATTGTGCAGCCCTTTGCCGCCCAAACCGTTCGAGAGAACATCGCGGTGGGCGCCCATCTGCATCTGCCGCAACGCGCGCTGGCTTTGGCGCGCGCGGAAGAGGTGGCCTTGCAAGTCGGCTTGAGCTCGCAGTTGGACAAGCTGGCCAGCGATTTGACGGTGGCAGGTCGCAAGCGCCTGGAGATGGCCCGGGCTTTGGCCGCGCGCCCCAAGTTGTTGCTGCTCGACGAGGTGCTGGCGGGCTTGAACCCGCAAGAAATTGCCGAAATGATTCCCGTGGTCCGCAACCTGGTGGCGCAAGGCGTGACGGTTTTGATGATCGAGCACGTCATGCAAGCTGTGATGAATTTGGCCGAACATGTCTGGGTGCTCGCACAAGGCAAATTGATTGCTGAAGGCTCGCCTTCTCAAGTCACGCAAAACGCCCAGGTGATCGAGGCCTACCTCGGGCATGGCACAGCAGCGCGCTTGCGCGCGCAGCATGGGGACAAGCCATGAGCGGGCATGACACCTTGTTGGAAGTCACGAATGTGCGTGCAGGCTATGGCGCCGTTGAAGTTTTGCGCGGCGTGTCCTTGCAGGTTCGCAGTGGCGAGACCGTGGCTTTGTTGGGCAGCAACGGCGCGGGCAAGACCACCTTGAACACCGTTTTGTGTGGCCTGCTGCCAGTCCAGTCTGGGCAGATTTTCTTCAATGGCCAAGAACTCACCTCGGCCCATTACCGCAAGGTGGTGGAAGCCGGCCTGATTCAGGTGCCAGAGGGACGCAAGATTTTCCCCAACATGAGCATTTTGGACAATTTGCTGTTGGGAGCCTACACCCGCGCCAAAGCCCGCAGACAGGACAACCTCGAGCAAGTCTTTGGCATTTTTCCCAAGCTCAAAGAACGCATGACGCAGCTGGCGGGCACGCTCAGCGGCGGCGAGCAACAAATGCTGGCCATTGGCCGTGGCCTGATGGCCGAACCGATCCTGTTGATCCTGGATGAGCCCTCCCTGGGTTTGTCGCCTTTGCTGGTCGAGGAAATGTTCACTTTGATTGGCCAACTCCGCCACCGTGGCTTGGCGGTGCTGTTGGTGGAACAAAACGTAGGTCAGTCGCTGGACATTGCCGACCGCGCCTATGTGCTCGAGAACGGGACGATCCGCTTCGAGGGCGCGCCGGCCGACTTGCTGGCCAGCGATGAGTTGCGCCGGGCTTACCTGGGAATGTGAACGCCATGCTCAAGCGACGCATTGTTTTGCAAGGGGCGGGCGCTGTCCTCAGCATGGCGGGCGCTGCAAGCTGGGCGCAAAGCCAGACGCCTGTGCGTATTGTGGTGGGCGCGCCGGCTGGCGGCACCACGGATGCGATGGCCCGGATTCTGGCGCCATCGCTGAGCCAATCGCTGGGTCGCACGGTGATTGTGGAAAACAAACCCGGCGCAGGGGGCAACCTGGCTGCCGAGGCCGTGGCGCGCGCAACGCCCGATGGGCAAACCCTGCTGATGAGCTTCACCAGCCACGCCATCAATGCATCGCTTTATCCGAGTTTGCCCTTTGACCCTGTTCGGGACTTCACGCCCTTGTCCATCGTGGCCACCTCGCCCTCGATGCTGGTGGCCCACCCCGGTTTGCCGGTCGCCAACGTTGCGGAGTTGATCGCCTTGGCCAAACGCCAGCCTGGGCGCCTGAATTTCGCGGTGGGCGCCATGGGCTCGTCGCTGCAACTCGCAGGGGATGCTTTCAAAATGCAAGCCGGCGTGCAGATCACCAACATTCCTTACCGTGGCACCGCCCCGGCCTTGCAGGATGTGTTGGCCGGCCAGGTCGAACTCATGTTCGCGGCCGTGGGCAATGTGCAAGCGCATGTGCGCACTGGCAAGCTCAAGGCCTTGGCAGTCACCACCCGCAAGCGCTTGCCTGCCTTTGCTGACGTGCCTTCCCTTGCAGAAACCTTGCCGGGCTATGAGTCCAGCGCTTGGTTTGGTTTGTTCGGGCCTGCGCGCATGCCCGCCAGCACTGCGCAACGCTTGGCAGACGCTGTGCGTGCGGCCGTGCAAACGCCAGAGGTCCGCCAGCGCATTGAAGGCGAGGGCGCACAACCCGGCAGCTCGAGCCCTGAGGAGTTTGCACGTTTTGTTCCGGCCGAAATTGCGCGCTGGCGCGAGGTGGTGGTGTTTTCTGGAGCCAAACCCGAATGAGCCTGCCGCAAACCCTTGCCCAAAAATTGATTGCACGCGCCGCCGGGCGTGAAGCTGTGCGCGTGGGCGAAGTGGTGACCTGTCAGGTCGACCTCGCCATGTTCCATGATTCTTCCGGGCCGCGCAGACTCAGGCCCATGCTGGAGGACTTGGGTGCCGAAATTTGGGATCCGCGCAAAGTGGTTCTGGTGCTGGACCACTATGTGCCGGCGGTAGACGACGATGCCAAGCGCATTGTGCAAATCGCGCGCGACACCGCCAAAGACTGGCGCTTGCCCAACGTGATTGACTCCCAAGGCATTTGCCATGTGGTCTTGCCCGAGCGGGGCTTTTTGCGACCCGGCATGTTTTGTGTGGGCGGTGATTCGCATTCACCCACCGGTGGCGCTTTTGGCACCTACATGTTTGGCATCGGCGCCACCGAGATGCTGGGCGTGGTGGTGACCGGCGAGTTGTGGGTTCAGGTGCCGCGCACGCTGCGCATGACCTGGCAGGGCCCGTTGGCTGCGGGGGTCTGTGCCAAAGACATGATGCTGCACATGATTGGCCGCTTTGGCATGAATGGCGGCGACTATCAGGCTGTGGAATTTGCCGGAGACACCGTGCGCGGCCTGAACATGCAAGAGCGCATGACCTTGTCCAACATGAGCGCTGAAATGGGCGCGCAAGTGGGCTTGATTGCACCCGATGAAACAACGCTCGCCTACCTCGGCAGCAAAGGCGTTCCAGCAGCTGATTTGCCTGACATCTCGCAATGGGCCACCGACGAGGGCGCTGCGCTTGAAGACCATGTGTTCGAAGCCGCAGCGTTGGCGCCACAAGTCGCAGCACCTCACAGTCCGGCCAACACCCAAGACGTGGTTCACTTCGCGGGCCTGGACTTGAATGTCGCTTATCTGGGGGCGTGCACCGGCGCCAAATTGGAAGACCTGCGTGCGGCCGCACAAGTGTTGAAAGGCCGCAAAGTGGCGTCCAGCATGCGCTTGCTGGTGGCGCCGGCCAGCGCCCGGGAACAAACCCAGGCGGCGCAAGAGGGCACGCTGCAAACACTCATCGATGCCGGCGCCCAAGTCTTGCCCAACACCTGTGGCATTTGTGCGGGCTACGGCGGCCATTTCGAGGAGGGTGCGCGCGTCATTTCAAGCACGGCACGCAACTTCAAGGGGCGCATGGGGCCGGCCAGCGTGGACGTCTATTTGGCCTCGCCCTGGACTGTGGCGGCTTCTGCCTTGCGTGGAAAAATCTCCGATGTACGGGAGGTCTTGTGAGCACCGGCCTGATCCTCGCCAATTGTCGTGTCTGGCGCTTGGGCGCTGACGTCGACACCGATGTGCTGGCGCCTGGTGCCTACATGAAACATGGCATGGACATCATCGCCGTGCATTGCCTGGAAAGCTTGCGCCCCGAGTTTGCGTCTCAAGTCAAACCGGGCGACGTGGTCGTGGCTGGTCCGAATTTCGGCATTGGCTCATCGCGCGAGCAAGCAGCGTCTGCCTTGCGCCATCTGGGCATTGCAGCGGTGATTGCGCCATCGTTTGGCGGGCTTTTCTTTCGCAATGCCTTCAACCTCGGTTTGCCTTTGCTGGTGTGCCCGCAGGCTGAAACCCTTCAAGAGGCTGAACGCATCACGGTCCATGCCCAAGCGCAGGCTTGCTGGATAGAGCGGGCAGACCACACCCAGCTGCCAGCGCAAGCGATCCCTGATTTTTTATTGGACATGGTCCAAGCCGGAGGTTTGATGAATTTGCTGAAACAACGTCGCCAGGGAGGCGCACATGCGTGATCAAACCACCCCCATGGCCAGCCTGGACCCGGTGACCTTGGCAGTCTTGCGCGGACGCCTGGAGCAAATTGCCGACGAGATGGACGCTACGCTGTACCGCAGCGCCTTCAACCCCATCATTGCCGAAGCGCACGATGCCTGTCATGGGCTCTACGATGCCCAAACAGGCGACACCCTGGTGCAAGGCAAGTCAGGCTTGCCGGTGTTTGTCGGCGCCATGGCGTTTGCCGTGCGCGCTGCGGCCAAGGCTGCAGAACAGCGCGGCGGCATGAAAGAGGGCGACATCTGGCTGTTCAACGATCCCTACGAAGGCGGCACGCACGCCAATGACTTCAAGCTCGTGCGGCCTTTCTTTCGCCAGGGCAAGCTCTTTTGCTATTTGGCTTCGGCAGCGCATTGGCATGATGTTGGCGGGGCAGTCCCCGGCAATTACAACCCGGCCGCCACAGAGTGCTGGCAAGAGGCGGTGCAAATTCCGCCCGTGCGCATCGTGCGCGCCGGCGTGCTGGATGAGGACGTGCTGGCCATTTTGCGCGCCAACACGCGGCTGCCCGACAGTTTGTGGGGCGATTTGAACGGCCAGTTGGCCGCCCTCGATCTGGGCGTCACGCGCTTGCACAGCCTGTTGGATGAGCAAGGCGATGACACCGTGCACAACGCCATGCGCGAGTTGCGACAGCGCGCCCTGCGGCTCATGCGCGCCCACATCGGACAGTTGCCGGACGGCACCTATTCCTTCGAAGATGTGCTGGACAACGATGGCGTGGACGATCGCCCCCTCACCATTGCATTGGACATGAGCATCCAGGGCGAGCAGATGACGCTGGATTTTTCCCGTACCTCACCCCAATGCGCAGGGCCGGTCAACATTTCCCGCGCCACCGCGGTGGCCGCCTGTTATGTGGCCCTCAAGCACGTGTTCCCCAATGTGCCTGCCAATGCCGGCGTCCTGGACGCGGTGAATTTTGTGCTGCCCGAGGGCCTGGTGATCAGTGCTGCGCGCCCGCGCCCCGTGGGTGGTTACACCGAAACCATTTTGCGCATGATCGATGTGATTTTCAGCGCGATGGCTTTGGCCGACCCTAAATGTGCTGTGGCGCATGCCTACGGCACCATCAATGCACTGTCCATCGCCGGCCACCGAACCGATGCGGCACGCAAAGGCCAGCGCTGGGTGATGTTCAGCTTCTTTGGCGGCGGCCATGGCGGCCATGCCGATGGCGATGGCTTGAGCCATGGCAATGCGCCCATCTCTACCGCAACCATTCCGCCGCTGGAGATTTTGGAGGCCGCTTATCCAGTGCGCTTCACCCAGTGGGCGCTGCGTCCGGACTCGGGTGGCGATGGCGAGCATCGCGGTGGCTTGGGAGCCATCTATGAAATTGAATTGCTGGAAGAGCAGGCCGAAGCCTTTATTTTTGGCGAGCGTGGCAAGGCGTCGCCCAAAGGCATCGCCGGTGGTCAAGAGGCCCTGCCCAATGTGTTCGAGTACCAGCAAGATGGGCAATGGCAGCGACCGCCCATGGTGTCCAAGATGTTGGGCATCCGCCTGAAAAAAGGCGAGCGTGTGCGGCTGCAAACCCCTGGCGGCGGTGGCTACGGCGATGCCAGCCAACGTTCACCTGCGGCACGGGCCCAGGACATTCAGCAAGGTTTTGTGACGCCGGTTTCTGGCAAGGAGGGCGCATGAGCGGCCAGACAGTGATTGGCGTGGATGTCGGCGGCACGTTCACGGATTTGTTTGTCCTCGACGAGGCCACGGCCAGTGCGCGCATTGTCAAAGTGCCCTCGACGCGTGGCGAGGAAGCGCGCGGTTTCATGAACGGCATTGCGCGTGTCGGCGCTGGCGCCGAGGCCATTGCCACCATCGTGCACGGCACGACGGTGGGGACCAATGCCTTGCTGGAGCGCAAGGTGGCCAAGACAGGCATCCTCACCACACGCGGCTTTCGCGATGTGCTGGAAATGCGCCGACGCGATCGCCCGCAAACCTGGGGCTTGCGCGGCAGCTTCACGCCGGTGGTGCCCCGAGAGCTTCGCCTGGAAGTCGATGAGCGCGTGTTGGCCGATGGCACGGTCCACACGCCAGTGGACCTGGCGCAAGTGCGTGCCCAAGCGCAAGCCTTGCTGGACGCAGGCTGCGAAGCCATCTGCGTGTTCTTCATTCATGCGTATGCCAACCCCACCAACGAACAGGCAGCCGTGGAAGCTGTGCGCGCTCTGTGGCCCAACCCCTTTGTGACTTCGGCCTCGGAAGTCTTGCCCGAAATTCGCGAGTTCGAGCGTTGCTCCACGGCCACCTTGAATGCGGCCTTGCAGCCGGTCGTGGGCAGTTACCTGTCACGCCTGGAGTCTGACTTGCGAACCCAAGGGTTCGCTGGCGAGTTGCTGATTGTGCAAAGCAATGGCGGCGTGATGTCGCGCCAGACCGCCTGTGATGTGCCGGTACGCACCGCTCTCTCAGGCCCGGCGGCGGGGGTCATTGCCTGTGCAGCCATTGCGCGCGCGGCGGGCTTTCCCGATGTGATCACCGGTGACATGGGGGGCACCTCCTTTGATGTCTCGCTGGTCGCCAAAGGCGAGGCGGCATTGGCCGCACAAACCGCCATTGAATATGGACTGGTGGTGCGCTCGCCCATGATTCAAATTGAAACCATTGGCGCAGGTGGCGGCTCCATCGCTTCCGTGGATGCCAGTGGCATGTTGCAAGTGGGACCCGAGTCGGCGGGCAGCAACCCGGGACCGGCTTGCTATGGCCGCGGCAACACACGGCCCACCGTGACCGATGCCAATGTGGTCTTGGGGCGCATTGCGGCGGACCGGCCCCTGGGCGGCGGTCTGTTGCAGGCCTTGGATGCCCAGGCTTCTGAGCGTGCCATCGACGTGCATGTTGCCCAACCCTTGGGGCTGACGGTGCTGGCCGCCGCCGAAGCCATCCTCACTGTGGCAAACGCCAAGATGGCGGGCGCGATTCGGGTGGTGTCCATTGAGCGAGGCCACGACCCGCGGCAATTTGCTTACATGCCCTTCGGTGGCGGTGGGGCCTTGCATGTGTGCGCCATGATGCGCGAGGTGGGCGTGACCACCGGCTTGATTCCTCGTTACCCGGGTGTGACATCGGCCCTGGGCTGTGTGATGGCCGACATGCGCCATGACGCGGTGCAAACCCTCAACCAAGGCTTGGCAGAACTCGACCTTGCCGGCTTGCAGCAACGGCTGAAACAGTTGGCCGAACGTTGTCAGGCCCGTCTGGATTCCGCCGGTGTGCGCTTTGAGTCGATTCAAGAAGTGATCAACCTGGACATGTTGTACGCCGGTCAGACGCATACCCTGTCGGTGAAGCTCGAGGCCAGCCAGTTGTCGCGCGAGGGCATTCAACAAGCCTTCGAGCAAACCTACCAGCAGGCCTTTGGCCGTGTGCTTAAGGGCCTGGTGATTCGGGTGCTGAATTTGCGCTATGCCCGCATTGGCGTGCGACCCAAACTCGACCTCAAGGTGTTGGCGCCCCAGGGCGTCGGCTCCGACAAAGTGCTGGGCCTGCAAAAGGTCTACCACCAAGGCGCCTGGTGGGACGCCAAGCGCTTGACGCGACTCGATTTGCCGGTGGGCGCTTGCGTGCAAGGCCCCGCCATCTTGGAACAACCGGACACCACGGTCTGGCTAGAGCCTGGTTTTGAGGCCCGTGTCGACGATTTTGGAAACCTCTGTGTCAAACAATTGGAGCAGCCCACATGACGCACGCAAAGTCCTTGGGACTTCTCATCGTCGACCTGCAAAATGATTTTTTATCGCCGCAGGGCGCCTATGCCCGCGGAGGGGCTGTCAACCCCACCGCCGCCGCTTTGCCTGAGCGCGTCGCTGATGTGGCAAAAGCTGTGAAAGCGGCGGGCGGGCTGGTCGTGGCCTGCCAATTCACGCTGTGGCCCGATGCCAAAGGCGACCCGATGATCGCGCCCCATTTGCTGTCGCTTCGCCCCTTTTTGCGGCGAGGCGATTTTCAGCACGGCTCTTGGGGCCATGCGCATGTCGATGCCATCCAGCCCTACGTGGATGTGTCAGTCAGCAAGGTGGCCTATTCGGCGTTCTTCAACACCCAGCTCGACTGGGTGCTGCGCCATGCCGGCATCGACACCCTGGCGGTGTGCGGCATTGTCACCAACGGCGGCGTGGCCAGCTCGGTGCGGGATGCGCACATGCGCGAATACCATGCGGTGGTCTTGAGCGATGGCTGTGCCGCCTTCAAGCCCGAAGTGCA
>JACCDW011184854.1_pt1 | contig 26676 bp, 50 predicted proteins | sample 7449781 | NCBI WGS metagenome assembly JACCDW01 (sample SAMN15323449, study PRJNA562643) | freshwater metagenome | isolation source: river surface water | place: USA:Blue River Watershed | collected 2017-08-18
GTGTAGCACATTGTTGGGTAATATTGATACTTTGTCCTGTACTGCTTTGCTGTACAAGATTTGCGGTACTTGCGCCACCGCTATTAGTTAAATTGACCGTGGCATTGTGTGTACCACTGTCCTTTTGATTTACAGTTACATTGTGACCATTTCCGGTAAGTGAAAGTCCTAGATAATGGTTGCCCGTACCCTGCTGAGTAAGGTCGAAAATATTACTGTTGCCCGAGATACCCCCAAATAGGATCTTCTCATTGTTACCAATCTGTTTTACAGTACCTTGATTGCTGTTACCGGTGATGTCAATGTAGGCAAACTGTCCAGAATTACTACCACCATCGTTATTCTGTTTTAGACTCAAAGTGTTGCTGTTTCCTGTAATGCTCAGTCCAGTATAGTGTCCACCACTGTCACTGGCATTGCCTAATCCTGTAGTAATGCTACGTGCTTGCCATAGTGTGATATTGTTAGTGTTGCCCGTAACTGTAAATTCAATAAGGTTCTTACCAGATACATTACCTTGTTTGATGTTTAGAGTATTATTATCGCCGTCAATGATGGCATAGGTTGTACCACTTAGACCTGCAATCTTATTATAACTACCGCTTTGCTCAACAGTGACATTATTACCACTACTACCAATCTTTTCATCGATATACAAACTATTGCCCAATGTAATAGCAGCTACACGATTTTTAGCAGAATTCTTTTGTGCTAATTGAGCACTGGTTATTCCATCACTACCCGGCCATTCACCTGCTACGCTAGCTCCTGGTGTTCCTGGATTAGCTACTGTGCCACTGCCTGTATCAGAACTGGTTGTAGTAGATGTAGAATCATAGATCAATGTAACTTCAGCAACCTGCACAGCATGGCAAGATTCCGTACCTTGCCATCCGCTAAAACCACCGTTGGCATTGACACAGGTGTTGTAGTCAGCATAGGCGTCTAGGTATTTTGTACTATTAAAAATTACATAGTAGTAAACGTAAGCATCGGCGTTGGTAACGGAGTACACTGAACTCGCTGTGTACCTAGCACTGGGCAAAGAGATAGCTTGTTGGTCTACTAATTTGATCCATGTAACACCGTCATTACTTCCATATAAGCTAAATTTACTTGGATCACGTGTAGGGAAATCATTAGCTGTGGTAAATTTAATGCCTGTTACAGCACGACCAGAGTTTAGTTTAACAGAAAAGCCGCTGCCTCCTGGGCCGCCGTAGCTAGTGTCAAAGTTTAGATATTTGGTACTGCTGTTATTATCAACAGCACCTGCGGCACCTTCTCCTGCAGGACTGTTGGTACTGGTTGCTCTTGTACTAGTAATGTACACACCACTGGAGTTAGAATAGATAGCAGTCGGAGTTGGACCAGCAGGTGCAGCCGGTTGTGCTGTCTGACCCGAAGCTAGCGGTGTACTCGACGCACTATAACTATTCAACTGCGTCATTGTAGGATTTAGCGTTTGAACGGTAAATGTTGCTGATCCACCGTAACTGTAGCCCGCACTATTACTGATAAAGTATCCGGTGCCGCCGCCTGTGCCAGGTACACCAATATATAAAATGCCGTCACCTAGTGCTTGAACATAACCACTAGATGATATAATACCTTTATATGTTCCGTTGCTGGCATACTGTTTCATTCCGATATTATTAGATCCGGCACCTGTGTCATAGAACTGTACATAGTCTCCTGCAGCCCAGGTAACATTAGTCCAGTTTGTATAAGGTGCTATAAACGGATTTATAAAGTTGTAGACATAACAACTGGCTCCTACTGATCCGCACCCACTACGAGCCACATCAAAGACTTGATTTTGACTATACTTGCCGTCAAATAATCCTGCGGCAAATGCGTTAGAGCATAACAACAATAGAGCTAAGAATATCTTTTTCATCTGTAGGTCTGATTTATAACAATCTGTCCGTAGGCCTTGCTGCTTTGTGTATTAAAATTGTAGGCATTAGTTTGTCTATCTTGTGTGACGATAACCAATGCTTTACTTTCTACGGGCAACGTAATACTGGTGTAATTATTTTCGTTCTGACTCAGGCTTTCATACTGCCAGCCAACTTGCTGTGTCTCGCTTTTATCTTTCCATAATTTTTTAACATATGGATTTTCTTTGCTAGTATCGCCTACGTCCATGCCTGCTGTGTCAATAACTAGCAATTTCTTTCTTCTAGATTCATCTTCGGCGGCTACTGCGTCGTCTTTATTTTTCTTATCACGCTCTTGTTGATCTTTGGCAGTTTTTTCTTCGTGATGGCCTTTATCGTCTTTGTCTTCTTTAGCGTCGTGATCCTTGCGATCTTTTCTATCATCTTTTTTAGCATCTCCAGTCTTTACTGCGGCAGCACGAGCAGCGGCAATAATGTTTATACCACTCATAGTCCTTGGAGGACTCAACATTAGGTTATTACCGATAGGAGTATTACTTAGATTTACTGTGATAGGAGGACTTGGCATCGCATTCATTGTTTCTACTAATGTGGCCTGGTATGGACGATTCATTTTAACAATGCCAGCAGGCGTTTCTACATCAATGCTACCACTGCCGCAGGTTAGACCTTTTAAATTTACATTCTGCTCTGTTTCACATGTGGGCATCAGCATAACCATGCTGGCACCAGTTTCATTTACAGCCATAACAAAGTCTGTACCACGAACAGCAATGGCTGCTGTGGGAGTTTTAATGTTTACAGCATTAGGATTGTTATGAGCAATGTTACCTGAAGCATATCTTACTGTTCCAGCAGCCGCTTTAAGATTGAGTTTGCCCGATTTGGATTTAGGATCATATACAAAGTCATCAATAATAAGAGCACTCGACTCAGTAACATTGACAACTGTATCATCCTTAAAAGTAATTTTGACCTTGCCATTCTTTGTTTCGACTTTGTCGTTCATCTCGACGACTGTGCCTTTAGTCACGGCAATAGTTTCTTTGCCTCTTTTAATAACAGCAGTTCCACTAGATTCAGTCACAGATCCGATGTTGGCCCAGGAAGAACCTGCGAGAACTAATCCTGCTAAAAAGAGAGCAAATTTCATGCCCTCTCCTTAGTTTTTCTGGGTAATGTTGAATGTACCGCTGTTTGCTACACTCTTGATGTTTACAACATTATCAATAGTACCAGTTTGACTAATAGTCATAGTGTTGCTATTACCTGTTAGATCAACCCAGATGCTAGAACCGGCTGCGCCTGTACTACGTTGATTTAGATTAAAGGTGTTGCTATCTCCAACTACTTTAATAGTCTGGCTGTGCTTGTCACCTAATACATCGATACGGAATACGTTACTATCGCCTGTAACATCGATTGCACTCTTGATATCATCGCCTTTACCGCGGAATTGTAGATCATTGCTGTCACCAGTAAATTTCCAGTTAGCGTCTAGACTCTTACATCCATTGCCGCCGGCGATGCTAGTTGTACCATCGCTAAGTGTTCCATATCCGCAGGCTGCATCTAATACGTTACTATTGCCAATTTGTTGGATAGTAACTGTTGCTCCGACTGCACCTGTAGTTCCGTTTACAACTTCTAGGTTGATTTCGTTACTAGCGCCAATCTGACGTGTGATAACTGTTTGGTCAATGCCACGTAGGTATACGGGACGGGCACTGCTGCCTGCCTTGTTTCCGCTGCCATCTTGTGTCATATTGATATCTGGATTATCACCGCTCTGATCGACGAAGATACGGTTTGTGGTACTTGATGCCAATGCCGCCGTAGCGTTTGGACTAACGGTCGCAACAGTTGGTGGTGTTGGGGCCGCTGGGGCCGTTACGGCTGTTTGAGCCATAACTGGCAATGTTAGTGATAACATTATTGAAAGTAGTGTTTTTTTCATATTCTTTCTAGGACTTATGTCCTGCTCCTACTGTTTATTTAAATGTAGATCTTTACAAATTAAATATCGATGTTAAAAAATTTACATGTTAAAAAATTTACATGTTAAAATTACAACACCTCTGTGTTCTTAGGTTTTACCCTTTCCTTAGTTTCCTTTAGTATTCTTTCCGCTATTGGACTGCTGTGATGCGGAGTTTGCCGCTCCGGCACTGGTGGATGCTTTGGGGGTTTCCTTCTGAACCAACTCATTAGATTTCTCCTTGAACTTCCATAGACCTTGTTTCTCTCCTTTACGTATTAGTTCTGCTACTGCGGTTTCAATTGCAGAACGTAGTGCGTAATTGCCAGGCTCGTTAAAAGTCTGGCTGGAATCAAATTCAAATGCCTGTGTTGCCTGATTAAAGAACTTTAATGCAGTGACACCTTCACTGGTGCTGAGTAAGTTTTTCTCCACTGTTACGCTTTGTAAAACTTCTCCCGTTTGGACACTCACTAGTCGTAAACTAATAACAACTAGATCTTGTGTGTACTGTGCATATGGTCCAATACCTAACCATCTTGCTCCAGTACCGCCTGTTAGCGTATTGCTATTATAATCAATAATGCCACCTTCTAGAATAACACCTGCTAGTGTTAAAGGAGGTAGCATCTTGGCTTTATCGCCGTCATAGATTTCGCGTGTCTGCTTGATCATCTGACGTTCTTTGAGTAAATTATCAAGGCCTACACGTTCGACTACAGTGAACCATTGACGGTTTCCTGCTTCTTGTAGACTCTTGATTAGGTATGATTCAGCACCTTGTGTAACTGCTGTGCTGAATAAACTCAATGTGTTACTTGGTTTACGCTGACCTGTTAGGTCTTTGAAACCATAGACTGCTACTGTAAGAGGAGCACCTGCCGGTGCCGGAATATCAGAAAAACTTTTGTTGATTGTTTCTGATACTACTGCTTCGTTGCTAATACCAATATCTCCTTGCGGTCTAATGGTATTACAACCTGTTAGGACTGCTATGGCCAGTGTTAGTAAAGATAGTTTAAACAATTTCATAGTCTGTCCTTAAAATCCAAAACTTGCGATAGGTACTGTAACTGTAGTAACTGTTCCTTTCGAATCTACTACAGTAAGTGTTACATTTGTTGTGGTCTTTGACCAAGTAACTGTATTGCCGTCTAAAAGAAAATTTCCTGCGGTTGGATTTACACAACCGGGAATCGTTCCGCCGTCTGCGGCAGCACATTTATTTTGAAATAAACTGTTACTTAGTTGTGTTGCTAGCTGAGCATAGACCTGACTTTGGAATAGACTCATAAATCTATTCAACGGTGTATTCAATGATTCTGCTTCTGCTTTGGCAATAGCAGCTTTCTTGTCTGCCTCAATTTGATCCTTGCGTGACTTTTCGATGCTGTCTATAGTCAGTGCATGACTGCTCCAACCAACTCCGTTGAAAGCAGGATTTTTAAAAGTTTGAACTAATTCTGCGTGTGCTAGGGATGTTGCTAATGTAAGCACTACCCCAAGCGATACTAAGGTTCTTTTCATAGATAACTCCCTTGTTATCGATATTTACTGTAAAAATTGCAGGAGTTATCTATGTGCTTTATCTAGGCTAGATTAAAAGATACCAAATCATTCCTATGTAGGTGAGCTGATGTGCTAATTGGTCGAGACCGAACTGATTCCAGAATACTGGTTTAGTCAAATCCTTACAACCATAGTGTACTTTGGTCCAATCTATGTGATAGTGAATAATGCCTTCAACTAATGGCAATAAAATCATAGGAAGAAGACCTATGGGATGAATAAAGCTAAACAAAAACAATGCAATTATACTAGACCACACGTGATCTAAACTATGACTAATTCCCACCAGGTCTCTATAGATCCCTTTTCTTACTGTCTGTTGGTAGGTCTGTATAGCAAAATCGGCATAATAATGTTTAATCTGTAGTAATAACAGTAAAATTAGTATTTCCATTTCGACCTCTATATATAAGAGTATTTAATCCTCTAATCTCCGGAGGATTAGATTATTTAACGAGGTTGTTGACCCATGGGGATTTTACTGGTTGCTAGTGTGGTGTTTTGATTTGCAATACCCGGCGGTGGTGTTGTGGGACTTGGCGGTGTAACTGCCGGTTTTGTAAGTTTAGGTTTTGCTTTAGGTTTGGCAGGAACTGGAGCGATCGACGGAGTTTCGGTTGGAACAGATCCTGCTTTAGTAGCTATAATACGCATCTGCGGATATGCATTCCTAGGATCACTACTTACTGGATAAACAGTATTAGCATGAAGTCTTAGACCTCCCGCTGCTAATTCTGCGGCATTTCTAAAGAAAACAAACTCTGCAACAGATTTTGACAAATCAATGAAAAGGATTCCTTCATCTTCTGTTTTGATATTACGATAGTAATCTAAATTTGTAACGGCATAGGCTTGTTTTGCGGCGCCAATATTTCCTACTTGCATACCTCTCAGAATGCCGCTAACGTCCATTCCAGGAAAAATGCTTTGTAATAATTTGGTCACATCACCAAAATATTGTTCTTTTTCTGCAGGCGGTAATGCTTCCCCTAGACTGATTAGATCTATCAATTTTAAACCAGAGGTTGCTTTTACTTTTAATCCTGCTTTAGGTGGCCAGGTTTTAAGGATATTTGAAACGTTGGCAGAATACGAAGAATCTGGACGGACTTCTTGATCATAGAATCTTCCACCTCCAACATCCTGTGTTTTAACTTCAATTTGGCGGCCTGCTACGTCTAGGTCACCTTTATGCAATTTTGTAATACGCTTACTTAAAACGGATAATAAAAATTCGCCTTTGCCTTGTCCTAGAGCAGCGACTTGAGAAAGATCGTCGACTAGTTCTTTGATAGCAGGATTTTTAGGATCATCGTATCCTATAATGATCTCAGGAATGGTGTGTTTTCCCACTGACAACAATGCCGAAATATCAACTAGTTTATCGTTCTTCCATCTAGAAAACAAATCAGAACGTTGTTGAGCAGTCATGTCTAGACTAAGAACATATTTGGCCAGCAATGATCTAGCACGATGAACATCCTTATCGTTGATGGATTCTAATTCGGAACCAATATGCCCTTTTCTTCCGCCTGCGCCAACATGCGCTAACAAATCTTCAATTTCCTGTAGAGCCTTTTGTGTCTTTTCGTCGGGAGGCAATACTTTAATTTTGTTAGCGATCGCTAGTTTTAAATCATAAAGTGGATCGGATCCAGGTTCTCCCGACGGCGGCATAGCGGTTTGGTCCACTGCTGTAGCTGGTTTGATAATTTTTTCAATAAGGAAATCACGTGCTCGCATAATTTAGTATTTATATTACTTCTGGAAACAAGACTTGCTCAACAAACCTCTCCATTGTGGCTTTTTCTACGCCCATACTAACCATACTACGAATAACGTGCGGGTTTTGCTTTTGATAATGGCAGTAACGATTTTGCGCCATGTGATAATCAGCTACGTCTTGTTGATCTTTTCCGACATTGTCTAGATAAAAATCAAGTGTAGTTAGTGCAGTATTACACAATTGATCTATTTCTGCTTCTTCTTGAAGATTTCCTGCGGCAACCATAGCAGGGCTAAAAATCTGTCGAGCCCATTCAGGCAGCTGTCTAGGTTTATTCCATTCTAAATTTTGAACCTGTGCGTTGAACCAAAGCCACATAAAACTTTCCGGTTCTCCGCTAATGCTAAAATCGTGAAATGCTCCGGTTATTTTATTTGGCCCGCAAACCGCATCAAACCCCCATATAGGGCTCGGGTCATTAAAATGCGGAAATACTGTACTATGTAAAATGTAGATATTATGTGTTTCTCTAAAGTCAACGACTTCTACATGTGCTCTACGATACCTAGAACTAGTCCACAAAACATTATGCCAATTGTAATCGTGATCTAGTGTTCCTTCAATAGGTTCACCGCTGGCATTAAACTTTTCTTCTAGTTGAGAAGCTAACTTACTGATCTTGTCCCAGGCTATCGTCATAATCATGCATCATTTTAATAGCCCAGTCAAAGGCCACATTTGCTTCGTCACCCATGCTGTCATCTAACTTTGTTCGAATTGTAGTTTTAAGTTCGTCTACATCTTTAAAATCTAAATTTCGATGGGGAGCATCTACAATTTTTTTAATCATTTGCCCACCGAACAAATCCCCCATATGCCACACATAAAGATGTGCCATAACTTTAACAGGATCTTTACTGATGCTAAGAATATAGTTGTAGTAATCAACTACTACCGGACGATAATTAGGCCTTGTGGTATCTTTGTCCCACATATCGATAAAATCTTGATACAGATAAAAAGCTCTGCGAATATCAGGCAAGTCACCCAATAGTTGACAAGCACCGGCGGCGCCCTCGATACCACCATAGAATAATGTTTTTTGATATGTCCAGTCGGCCCAGACTTCTTTTGAAATTTTACCCTTTAATACAGCATTCATAAAGGGTGTGCGCTCTGCTTCTGTATGCTTTTCTTTTGTTAGTTCTTTTAGGCTCATTGGTTCCTCATTCGGCTTCAACTTTAATTATCAAAGGATAGCCTTGAGATCTTGCCATATTGGTTCCGTCAATGCCTTTTTGTTCTGCAATTTCGTAGGAGTAGACTCCGGCTACTGCGCTACCTCTATTATGTACATCTAGAGTAAGAGCAAGGGCATCTTTTTCACTGTAATTAAACACAGTAATTAGCATAGTGATAACAAATTCGACCGGAGTTACATCGTCATTACATACGATGACCTTGTATCTACTCGGCTCTTGTATTTTTTTAGCAGTTACTTTTTTCTTTTCGACTACGGTATCAGTCATGATTGGTTCTTTAATAGTTGGAAAATGGGGGCCGAAGCCCCCTGTGATTATTCGCCCTTGATCTTTAGGACGCGAGGTTTAAGAGCCTCAGGAACAACACGTTTAATAGCGATAGTCAGTACGCCATTTTTAATAGCGCCCTCATCAACTTCCATGTGTTCTGCTAGTGTCCAAGAACGAGTAAAATCACGGAACGCTAGTCCACGGTGTAAGAACTCTGCGGTTGTATCGCTGTTCTTGTCACGGACACCTTTAACGATCAATTGATTTTGATCGATTTCAACAGTAACTTCATCTTTGGTAAAACCAGTTACAGCAATTTCTAACTCGTAGGAGTTTTCATCGTGTTTAACGATATTGTACGGAGGATAGTTATTGTTGATTTGATTTGCAAAACGATGTTCAAAATTATCAAACAAGCTGTCAAATCCTAGAAGAGCTCTGTTTAGAGCGTTGGTGTCAAAACGAACTAATTGATTCATAATATTTCTCCTTTAAAAGTAAGAATCAGTGGGCTCTATTGCCCAGTACTAAACCTTAAAAGTATTCAGTACATATATATTTATACACGAAATCTCTATTGTTGTCAAAGAATATTTTATTCATAGACTACGTGTCCATCTACTTTAGGTTTTGGGGTTTCTTCAACTTCCATAGTAATCAAATCCCCTACAACTTTACTACGTTCTTTGGGTGTTTTTTGTCCTAGGACTACAATGACATACTGTTGACCGTTACGTTCAACTAGCATGACGACACACCGGCCAGCGGCCGAAGTAAATCCAGTCTTACTAATTAGTACATTGTCGTAGACAAATATATCTGGATTGGTATTTCGTAGATTTATCTGAACTGTACGCTTACCATTTGGTACATTTACTACTGTATTACGCTCGTTGGCGATACTTCGAATAACAGGGTCGTTCTTTATTTGATGTGTAAATTCTATTAGGTCTCGGGCTGTGCTGGTGTTGCCTGAAAGTAGCCCACTACTATCTACAATGCGTGTATCAAATAAATTATTTTCTTCAAGGTAACGATTTGAATCTATAATAAATTGTACAAATCCCCCAGGGTGATGATTGGCTAGAGTTTCTGCGGCACGATTGTCGCTGCTAATAATCATAGCACGTAGTAGATCCATTCTAGTAATATAGGTGCCTCGAGGGACGTAGCCACTGCTATGTCCATTGACTTTAACACGCTCCTGTAGATCTACGCCACTGCGAATAACTGTGTTAGCGGTAAACAACTTGGTGATACTAGCAATGCTACGTACTTCTCTGTGGTTGTATCCTATAACATAGCTCGCTGACTCATAATCGTAGAATGCATAAGATCCCCGGTCACGTTGTGCCTGTGCGGGCAAAGTAAACACTAAAAATAATAGTATAAAATATCTCATGAAATATTTAATATATCAAATAGTTCTGCATATTGCACTTCTGGCTCCATGTGAAATCCTGTGCCCCATACAACCCAAACTTTGCGTTTATAGATTGTTTTTAACCAAACTCGTTTTCCGGTGATAGTAGTTGCCCACGGCCACCAAATAAATGTTTTACGCCACGGATAGCAGCCTGCACCGTCTTTAATTATAGTGTATTCCATATCTTTTCTATTGTCAAGGTTCCAACCTAGACTTCGGTTAAAGTTTATGCGAGGTTTGGGTGCAGGATTGTAATTCATGACCAATTCATTAAAAACCATGTTGCATCTTTAGGGTTCTCAAACCACCAAGCACTAACACCATAATAGTAATAGAACTTACCTGTGCTAGCCTGTTGTTGACACCAACGTTTAAGTTCTTGTTTACTATGTCGTCCGAGAGGAACCTCTACTTTAGTCCAGCACCGTCGCCGAACATCTTTATCTTTGTTCCAATATTTCATGACCACCTCAAACTAAACAAGATAGCATCTTGTTCTTTTTCAAACATCCAGATGTTGCTCCGTCCTTGATAATGGCCTTGTAGGTTTGTCCTGCACCACTCTTTAATCATGTGTGCTTGCACTTCGTTGATCCTATCAGGCCATTTCATTTCGACCTTACTGTATCCGAATTTCTTCAACATTTCACACATGATTTCCCAATCTATCTCTTCTTGTATAGTTTTGGAAAGATCATTTAATGCCTCTTTAGCAATATTAGGTACCTGAGCTTTGTCTAATTCAAACGTCCACTTGGCATTTAACTTATGTGTCTTCTCTTTGATTTCTTGTTTTATTATGTTCATGAATACCTCAATAAAAACATCATATGATCACGTGCATTGGCAAAATAAATCTTTGTACGATGCATAACAAACCAACGATCCCCGTGTTCGCCGAATGTTGCCTGGCACCAATCTAAAACCTGTTCAGGCACCGTTCCGTACAACTCTACAACGTGATATTCGTGATCTATTATTATGCCCATGTTAAATAGTACCTTACTGCATCTCGTTCAGAGACATAAAATTCAATATCGCTCAATCCTAGCTGCCAAAGACTCCAGTCGGTGTGATCTTGATAATCATTGCACTGTGCCTGTATCCAAGAACACCGTTCCCACCACCTTATTCTATCTGTGATACAGATACGAGTCCATTCCACTTGATCAAGAACTCCACTTTAAGGCAAACATACTAGCATCTTTACCATTACGAAAGTAGTAATGAACACCTTTAGAGCATGGAACTTGATTCCATCGGCCTTTGAATGGGCCCATATTTTCGCCTAGCCAGTTCTCTATATTATAATGCTCGCCACGATCTATTGTAAAAGGGATCAGGATCTTAGCGGGCCACAACTCTTTCTTTAAAACTCTCATGACCACCTCAACATAAACAGTATATAATCTTTTTCGTCACGAAACAAGATGCTATCTTCAAACTTGTGCCACCAACGGCTCCACGCATCTGGATGCTTTGGATGAGGGCCAAACTGTTTAGCACACCATTCGTCAACTTCGAAATAGTATTGGCTATCGAAATGTGCCTGATACCAGTTGCGGCTGAACTTATACTTAGGTTCGACCAGTGTTATGTGGGCAAAGCCTTTTGACAAATGAGACTTCATAGAGAGGGTTCCGGTCTTTACAAATCGATCAATGTCATCTTGCTTCACGAGTACCTCAATACAAACATCATATACTTTTCAGGATTGTGCCATTTTACATTTAATATGTAATCTTTGTTTTTACTTTTTGCTATAGTGGCATTGTACGGTTTCAAATGTTTCTCTACAGTGTCTTCGGGGTCGTGTGAATGAATAAAGTTATTGAAATACCCTGGCTCCCCTCTTCGATATTGTTTCTTTATCATGACCACCTCAACGCAAACATAGTATATTTTTTCTCATCTACCACTGCAACCTGTACAACTTCGTATCCGTGCCTACCATATCTATCTTGTTTAGGACATAGATCTAATCTGAGTCCGGCTGTTTGTTCAATATGATATCTAAATCCAAGCATACGGTCCTCTCCAGAACTGGGCCAATGTGGGTCATATGCCATATAACATTTGTTTAGCAAATGCTTTACAGATTTTGTATCTATTAGTTTCATGACCACCTCAACGCAAATAGCACAGCATCTTGATCACATTCAAACTCAATGAAACAGTCATGTTGCCAAGCAGGGCCGTGGTAGTAAGGATGTTGACAGTTTTTTTCACACCATGCGTCTATTTCCGGGAAGTTTTCATCCAAGTATGATGGACTACCTGCCCAGGTGCGTGTCTTCCACACGATCCTGTGTAACTTAGGCACCTTATAAGGCTTACCGTCCCCAACTATGCGTTCAATCATTGTAACTGCCATCATGCCCACCTCAACATAAACAGGGTCACGTTTGCTTCATCTTCGAAATCCCAAAGGAACCATTTAACTGTTTGCTTATGCTCGTATGCTATGCCAATTTCGTCTAACCAACTGTTGATCTTATCACGGAGCATGTACGCACTAGCGTCTAACCACAATACGCCAAATCCAACGACCTTGCCGCTCGATTCCCACTGTATGCTCGCACTTTCTTTTTTCTTTATCATGACCACCTCAAACAGAACAAGGTATAATCTTTACTGCTCTTAAAAGCAAAGAATAGGACATCGCCGCCCCCGAGCTCATTGATAAACCATTCGGGTTCTTCGATCCATTCTACACCGTCATCAACCTGCCTCAAACCCGTTTGCTTATTTGCCCGCAAGATGTCATCACGCACCTTGTCCTGGCAGTTTTCCTTACACCAAGTTTGTATAGCTTGATAAGCATCCATCCAGGTAGGATAGTCTATAAAGGGGCTAGTGCGAGTTGTGGTAAATGCGTGAACGTGCTTATATCCGTGATAGTAACCTCGTACACTATCGGCACGACTATTATAGTCCGGATCAGTTTGCTTTTGATAGGCTTCTTCAGTCCAGCCCATCTTTTTAAGATAAGCGGCATGGCGATAAAAGTCCCAATGTCCCTTTAGTTCTTCTAGAACATTCTGCATTAGTTGTTCTAGATCTTTGAGCATACTCATGACGCCCACCTCAAGGCAAACATCACAGCATCCTTCTCACGCTTGAATACAAAGTGTCTACCGTAGTTGTTCCAATAACGACCTTTAAACCTATCCCAGCACCAACGCTCAGCATCTTTAATCTGATATACAGTATCATTGATGTAGTATTGATAGGGCCAATACTTTTTATTGTATTCTTTACTGCCATAAAACCGATTAAAGATACTGCCCATGCCTGTCATAGGTTGCACACCTACAATCTGTTGTGCCATAAGGCCAGGCATAACCTTTCTAATCATAGGCAGTAATACCTTCTGGGCAGTAGCAGTAACACTGGCCGCTGTACTAGGATCGTAGTTCATACCCACCTCAATATTAGCATAGAGTAAAACTTTTCATGAACATCAAACACGTTGAAGTTTATATGCCATTTCTCATCAATATTTTGAAACCACAGTTTGTTTTCTTGACCGCCGTGTTCGGTGCGTATCCAGATTGAAGTCTCACGGAGACAGCTAACAGTGTACCAATACTCGCCATCCACAAGACTTGTGTCAAGTACTCGAATGTTAGGTTCTTTTTCAAATAAGCCCATAGCAAGAGGATCATTTGGATGAATCATGACCACCTCAACACAAACCAGCTAAGGTCTTTTTCATGACTAAAATAAACTTCACCGTAGAAAATGTCATCTTTCCATCTAGCCTGCGGTATATCATCATGCCAGCCTGCTGGTCCAAATGTTTTTAAGCACCACTCAACGATCTCACGATAGCTTCTTGGGGCAGTAAATGCCGCAACATGCCATGGCCCGCCACCGGAACCATCTGCATCTTTCTTCAGCTGATATGTATGGATAAACATTATGACCACCTCAACAAGAACATTGTAGCATCTTTTTCATCACGGAAGTCGAACCATTCGATATCCCAAGTTCCATCAATAAGAGTGCCGCCCAAATATCCTACACTGTCCTTACCGTAAGTCCAACGCTTTTTGTTGTCATTGTGTGATTCGGGCGGACCAAAGTGATCAGTCATCCAACCCCACATCTCGGCCATTTCATAAACTGTTCGAATTTCGTTGTCTGTTTTAACTTTCATGACCACCTCAGGATAAACATAGTCATATCCTTCTCGTCTTTGAAATAGAACTTGCCCTTCTTTTCAAACCAACGAGCACCACTTTTGCCAAACTGTGTGCGAGACCATTCTGTAGCCTGTTCAGTGACGTTGTCGTATTTGTTCTGATCTGTAACAGGAGGTTTAACCCAGTGGTATTCCATGCCCCATCCTGAGGCCTTACCTGTGGTCATTGGCTCGATTTCAGGATCCATTTGGACTCCACTAAAAACACTTGAGTTAAAAGGTCCAATGTTCATATTATTCTTTCGATAAAACTTTACGCTCAACTTTATTACAATACCCGCAGGCACGGAACTGCTCTACAAAAGTATAGGCACCTCTACGATTTACCACAGGGTCTTTCCACGGCATCCAGGTATGAAGACCGCAGGCACACTTCCACTGCTTTCTTGCTAACAGCGGCTTGTCCTGTAGTGCTCGCATGGTATTTTCTTTTGCTATGTTCATTGTAAGTACTTTCCTACTGTTTCGACGGTAAGTTCGTCGTCGGGCACAATGCGGGCATTCCAACGAAGCGCCATGAGCAGAGCATCTTTATTACTTTTAAAAATAAACTCCATGTAGTTTACATTAGCACGAGTTTCAAACTTGTCTCCGGGCAATCCGAAATATTCGATAGCCCATGCACAGACTTCGTTCCACATCTTCTTGTTGTCAAACTCCCGAGTCCAATCTATGCGAACAGTAGACGACATTATGCTTTCTTCCATAGATGATGTGCAACTACAGCAAGTGTGCCCCCAAGGAATAAGAAAATAGCACTTGCTGTACCGACAAAAATACTCAGTAGTTTACGAATCATTCGGATCTCCTGAGATATCGCCACCCAAGGCGATCACTGTGATAGTAAAATAATTTGTCGTACCAAAGTTGAAACTGGCCCATTTGCTGTGCCAGCCTGTCGCAGTCTTTAATATACATTATTCAACTCCCTCAAAATAATCCCAATCCTGGCCACCAATTGCTTTCCAGGCCTTCCACTTGTCTGCTTCATCCTTACATGTTTTCGGCATACCAATGCTACCAACCACTGCATTACAGTCAATACAGCGATAACTAATACCACTACCCTCATCGAAGTAAGCAACACCGCCACAAGGTAGTCTCATTGCATCATAAAAATCCGGCATTACATTCTCCAGAAAGGATCTATGCTAACAACTCGTCGCATAGGAACAATCAAAGGAAGCATAAGGATTAAAATCCAAGTCATTTGTACATATTCTATCTCGGCAAACTTGTACCAAAAGAGGTTAGTCATACCTACAATAAAATAAACAAGGCCAGTAACAAACATGTACTCGCCTCCGCTTAGTGGTAGTTTCATTTTGGTAGTCCTAACTTTAGCAACATCATCAAATAATCTCCTGGATGATTAGGTTCGCCATACGAGTTATGACTAACCTTTTCGTAGCAATCGGGACAAAACAGGCCGTTTAACTTATAGTACTGGTTCAATGCCCACCACTGTTCAGTAAATCCGGCCGGTTTACCCTTACCGCAAGATTTGCAATATTGTTTAAGTTCAAACATTTCAAACCTCAAATGTAAAAGCAGGATCAAACCCGTTGTCGGCTTCCCAGGGCAAGTAACCACGAGGGTTACAATGAACCTGACACCAACCTACCTCATAGTGTACAGGATCATGAACATGGCCGTGTACCCAAGCCTTGATATTAGGGTTATCTAAAATCAAGTTACTAAGGTCACTGACATAGGCCGCATTGCTCCACTCACCCTTGTACTTTTCGTTGATGCTCATATGAGTAGGACCCATGTGAGTAATAACGACCACAGGCATGTCGGCGTGGCTTTGAACCTGTTCCTCAATGTAACGCTTACTTTCAATGTGCATCTTCACAGTATCTGCAGGACGCATTTTATGATAAGCACCATATTGCGGGTAGTGGTACGTGATTGCACGGTAGTCGTTCATGTAAGTAGCGATCTGCGCCAGCACTAACGGATCGCCCTTGTTCATGTCGGTCCACAGAGTAGCACCAACAAACAAGACACCTTCGTAGACTTCGCATTGGTTTTCTAACAGAGTAACGTTTTTAGGAAGAACACGCTCAAGTTCAGTCTTGGTCTTCCAGAACTTGCCACCGTAGTGTTCGTGATTGCCCATTACATAGAATACTTTCTTGTACTTGGCACACTCAAACTCGAAGAAGTCGTAGCAGGGGAAACCACCACCAGTATAGGGTAGAGTTTTAGTGCTGTGATATTCTTTGACCAGTTCTCGTGCTTCGCAGGCATCCCCGGCAATGATCAAGACGTCGCCGCCAGGCATAGCCAGATGCTTGCTGATATCTAGGTGCAGATCTGATACTAGTGTAATATTCATACTGTTATTATACACTAAAATGGTAAAAAAGTCAAGAGGCCCGCAGTGGTTATTAGCAATAATCCCCAGGTTCCTAGAGCCAAATAATAGGTTTTTAAGGGTGTTCCAAAGTAGCGATTTCCAATTATTACGCACTTATGGGTCGGACTAACCAAATATGCGGCAAAATCTAGGGCAAAAAACCATAGGAAATACTGCTGTCCAAACAGTTGGGCTAGTAAGACAGCAAAAGCTACAAACTTGCCTGAACTGCCCATTAGGAAGCTGGCCGCAAAGCCAATAGCAGAAATGGTCAACATGCCCAGGAAGGTTGTGGGATCGACTAGTGTACCTTTGATCATGTTCTGTATAAGGACGTCCTGTGATTTGACATAGTTGCCCGCTATGATAACAATGCCCACGATGATTAGGACATCTAACTTGACATAACTCAACAACTTCTTAAAATCCCATTGCTGTGTGATCAGCATATAATACAGAGCTAATAGTCCAAAACATAAGACATGGCTTGCACCGTAGATATAAGATCCGATGGCTACAAACAAAGGTAAGACATTACGTACCACAGCACTGATTTTAAAAGGAACATCCGCAATCTCAACTTCATCTTCGTGAACCTGATTCCAAATATACCAACCGATGAATAGCGCACTGACCAGAATCAAGGGCAGGACCATGCCTATCCACACGGCATAGGTTAGGCCGAATGCGGCTATGGGCAAGATCACAGTCTTTTCTAAAGGACTCCACATGTAGTAGTGATGTGTAGCAAGGTAGTCAACAATGCCCATCTTAGCCCTACCGTGACCGCACTTTGGAGCCACTGTGTCTAGTAGTCCAGCACTGACTGTAACACGACCTTCAATAGGCAACACTCCTCCCACAGCACTAAGCAGGGCAACCACAAACTTGTTGCTACGGAATGTATTTTTAACGTAGGCATAGACTGGAGCAAAGAGCAGGTACTCTTTGATCAAGCCCGCCGAAATCATAATAAAGACTATCATCCAAATATAGTCTAATCCTTTGAGTAAATCCATTTGTTTGTTTCTTGTTTAAAATGAGGGTTAAATAACTACTATGTTAAAACCGAGAACACAAGATAGTATAGCGCAAAGTTTAGAAAAACTCAAAGCTGACGGCAACTACAGAGTCTTTACCGATATCCTGCGTGAGCGCGGAGACTTCCCTAAAGCTATTTACTACGGTCGTTACAACATCAAACACATCACGAACTGGTGTAGCAACGACTACCTAGGCATGGGACAACACAAGGTTGTCATAGATGCCATGCATACTGCCTTAGACACCGCAGGAGCCGGTGCAGGCGGCACTCGCAACATTTCAGGTACTACACATTATCACGTTGCCCTAGAGCGAGAACTAGCACAATTACATGATAAAACCTCAGCTCTAACATTTACTAGCGGATATGTGGCTAATCAAGCCACATTGAGTGTGTTAGGAAAGATTATACCAAACTTGCACTACATAAGTGATTTTCATAATCATAATTCTATGATTGCAGGTATTCGAGGTGCCGGCGTTTCAAAAACTATTTGGAGGCACAATGATCTAGATCATCTACGTGAAATACTAGCTAGTCTGCCTGACAATTCACAACCTATTATTGCCATGGAGGGAGTATATTCTATGGACGGTGACAAAGGCCTAGTTAGTGATGTCTGCGAAATAGCCAGACTGAACGGAGCCATGGTCTATGTCGACGAAGTACATGCAGTAGGTCTGTACGGTTCTAGGGGTGCAGGAGTTGCAGAAGAACAATTCTGTATGGACGGAGTTGATATTGTACAAGGCACACTGGCTAAAGCATTTGGTGTACAAGGTGGATACATTGCAGGTGGCAGAGACCTTGTTGATATGGTTAGAAGTTATGCCGAAGGGTTTATCTTTAGTACAAGTATGAGTCCCGTGCTCTGTGCAGGAGCCCTAGCCAGCGTGAAATATGTTCAGGATCATCCTGAACTAAGATCTAAAATTCAAGAAGTTGCAGAACGTACTAGACAACATCTAAAAGACGTAGGAATGGAAATCAATCCTTTGTCGGAAGGTGGGCATATTGTACCTGTTATGGTCCGAGATACTCGCCGTTGCAAAAAGATTTCAGATTGGTTATTAGACGAAAAAGGCATCTACGTACAACCTATCAATTATCCTACAGTACCATGGGGTACTGAGAGACTACGCTTCACTCCGACGCCAAATCACACTGAAGCGGACATTTACTATTTGGCAGAAAGTCTAAAGGAGGCATTCAATGCTATCAACTAAAATTAAAAAATATCTATGGATGGCCACCGGCTTTCTATTTTTAGGCATTGCATATATTGGTGTAATTGTTCCTGGTATTCCCTGGTCAACACCTAGTCTTATTGCCGCTTACTGTTTCGGTAAGAGCAGTGAGCGATTTCACAATTACATGCTCAACCACAAAGTGTTTGGACCATTTATTGCCAACTGGCGTGATGGTAGAGTTTACCCTAGCAAAGTAAAATGGATCATGTTCATTTGCATGGATGCTAGCCTGGTAATCTTTTACCTAGCAACACAGAACTGGAAAGCTACACTAGGAATGGGCGTGTTCTTTGCTCTTGTACTATTATGGGCTAGTCGTTATCCAGGAAGCAAAGAAGAAAGCGACCGTAGAAAGGCCGCTGGTGAAAAACTCGGTTGGCTAAAATGATACCAAACGTTTAACATCTTTATGTTTAACTATTAGGATGTTATGTAAGGTACCTTTATACTTTATAGGAAGATCTAAGAATACACTGATTCTTGGGCCTTCTATCTCACTGATTAGTGTGTCATTGCCTACAGAACCTATAAAGGGTATCTTATTCCACCGCCCAAATACTCTATCCCCAATAAAGTATTTGGGCTTGTAGGCTATCTTTTCAAAATATTCGGCGTAATTTGCCATTACTTGGGTCTTATTTTAAGTTTAGTGTAAATGTTCTGCACACCTACAGCTTGACGAATAGCATCTTGTAAGGCATCGTGTTTACTGCCCTGTGGCATATCCGGGTCGTATCCTAGATCAAACAATGTACGAGTATCTCGCAATTGCCAATAGTTCCATGGTAACGGTTTGCCTAATTGACTGTAAATATCCTGAATGATCATTAGATCAAACGTAGCACCATGTGACCAAAATGCATCACATCCCCATGCAAACTTATGGAACTGATCCATAGCATCTGCCAGCGGAATACGATTGTCCGGACTGAACGCTTCCTCCATAATAGTAGGATCTTGCTTTGCCCACCAATCAAGAGTATTAGGATCAATTTCCCGACCTAGCTTATCTTGGTCGTCAAGGTCAATACGGAAATAAATCTTTTCTCCGTAACCGTTGCCCCATGGGTTAAAATGTACAGCGCCTAAACTTAGGACTACTGCTCTTGGGGAGACCGCCATAGTCTCCATATCGATCATTAAATGTTTAGCCATGCTATATTATAGCATACCTAAAATATAAGGTCAATACATTTTTTTTGGTAATTGTTGATCTTTGAGTTTCTTCAACCATCTAGCACGTGCCGCGCCTTTTTTGCGTTTACGTTCTGTGGTTGGTTTTTCAAAATACATTCTAGATTTAACATCTTCGAGTAAACCAGAATCGTCTACTTTTTGTTTGAACTTTTTAAGGGCTACATTGATAGGCATGTCACCTACTGTAATTGTCAAACCCTTACCCCTTTCTTTATTTTTGCTCATTGGTTGCTTTTTTATCAAAAATCATAACAGCAGGGTTCCCTGCTACCGTATCTTTACTTATCATAATCTTACTCAAACCGCGTTCGACGAGGTCCATAGCTTCAAATTGATAAGGTAGCAACATCTTTTCAATAATATTTTTTAATCCGCGAGCATTTGTTTTTAACTCTTTGGCTTTACTAGCGATGTCCAGTAAGGCTGCATCATCAAATGCTAAATCGATACCATCTAACTCAAAAATATACTGATACTGTCTTATAAGGCTGTTTTTAGGTTCCTTGAGTACACGCACCAAATCTTCAGAAGATAGCTCATCTACGTTGGTGATCAACCCAAATCGACCAATAAATTCAGGAATTAAACCATATTGAATAAGATCTTTGGTAATAACTGATCTGTAAGGGGTCTTATCTTCGGCACCTTTGGCCACCGATGAATGAAACCCAATTCCTCTCGTATCGGTTCGTTTTTCGATAATTTTATCAAGACCTACAAATGCCCCACCGCAGATAAACAAGATTCCGCTAGTGTCGATTTCTTGCATATCTGATCCAGGATGTTTGCGTTTGCCTGTACTAGGAATACGCATAATACTACCTTCAACCATCTTTAGCAAGGCTTGTTGTACACCTTCACCACTAACATCTCTGGTAATACTGACATTTTCTCCCTTTCGGGCAATTTTATCAATTTCATCGATGTAAACAATTCCTCGTTGTGCCTTTTCAACATCTCCATCTGCTTCGTTGATTAAACGAAGCAAAATGCTTTCTACATCATCGCCGACATACCCTGCTTCAGTTAGCCCAGTGGCGTCACAAATAGCAAAGGGTAAATCTAGGTATTCTGCAATTTTTCTAGCTAACATTGTTTTACCGCAGCCTGTGGGGCCTAGTAATAACACGTTAGTTTTTTCTAATTTAATTGTTTCACTAGGGTTGTTTATTCTTTTAAAGTGCTGACTAACAGCAACACTGAGAACAATCTTTGCTTCTTCTTGTCCTATAACATATTCATCTAAAAAGTCTTTAATATGTACTGGATTTAAAAAGTTTTTATCTGCTGGAAACTTTTTAATTTTTTCGTCTTTTAGTATATCAACACATAGAGTTACGCAATCGTTGCATATAGCACTGTGTTCGCCCACAATTAGTTTTTCTACGTCTTCTTTGCTCTTGCCACAGAAGTCACAGACATGATTATGATTTGTTTCTTTAGACACTAAAAACTCTCTCTAAGAATTCTTCGACGTTATCTACTCGATTTTGATTTATATAACTATAGATCTGAGCAAGCTCTTCATTTGAAGTTGTATAATGTACTCCAGATTTTCCAAGAGCATAGCCACTGAGTGCCTGTGTAGCTGAATTGATTTCGTCTAAGTTTATGTACTTATGCTCGCAAAGAGCCAAGGCATATAAAAACCAAGAAGTGTTTGATTCTCCATCGTAAACATAAAAATTTATATCTTCTTCTAGTTTGCTATCTGAAAGCCATTTGCTTACAGTTTCTTGTTCTTTTTCATTTAGATGAACAAATAATATACTTTCGTTGCTGTTTTCAAAAATATCAGGGGGTGTTATCAGGAGTATTTTTCCTTGCATGTTCTTTTACTTTCTCGAGGTATTCTTCTTGCGTTATAGATCCAGTAGTAGTAGTCCATAGACTACTTTCTTTTTGTTCTTCATTTTGCACGTAACCAGAGGAAAGGATCTTATTAAATTCTTGTTCAGGTATTTCTTCACCGGCTATTTTAATAATTCCATTCTCTCCAGAGTAACCGTATTTTTTAATTTTTTCTTCTAGGTCTCTTTTACGGTCAAACTCGGGTTTTACGACTAATGGGCCTATAAATTTCCATCCTTCTGGATATTTAAACCCTTGACGTAGATAAGGATGTGTTTCTGGACGATGTTCTGTGACAGTGGCTGTGCTGACTACATCAGATTCCTTTTCAGGGCTGTCACCCTCCGTGGATTCTACCTTTGGTGTTATTTCTTCGTAGGTTGGAAAGAGATCATCTTTAAGCTCTTCTGCCGTAGGTTTTTCACCAACATCAGCTACCCATGCATCTTTGCTTATTTCTTCAAAGTCATCCTCGGTCCATTCATTGTACGTAGATGCACCACGCTCTCTAAAGTTTTGGAAACTGATCTGACTTGCTAGTAAAAGAATAACAGCTAGTGGGTCGAATACTACAATAAGAATAATAATCACCCATGTAACTGCTTTTTCTAAAACAGTTTGATCTGTATCCCCATAGACAAATGCCGCAATGTATTTTATCGGACCAACCTCTGCTTCCACCTTGCGTACTTCAGCGGCGATGGGTGCCCGTTCTTCACTAAGCTGACTAATAACTTTCTGTTCGGCTGTAATCTCAGAAAGTAATCTAGTGCGTTCTTTGGTCTGCCCTCTACGTAGCGCAACCGCCTTGTCGGCACCTTTTTCATCTTGACTTCGACCCATAACTTGGTCCACAGCCTCATCAAGCTGTTTGAGCGCTTTGCGATTTGCATCTATATTGTCCTTTGCTACTTTAATTTTTTCGTCGTATACAGAAATTTTGGCCAGAACATCTCCACTGACTAAATTTTGGTCACTGTGTGCCTTACTTAGGAAACCAAAAATACCCATGCTGGTAATCATCATGAGTACTAGCACTGCTACAAACAAATAGATTCGAACACTCCATGGAGCGATGTTCCAATTTTGTTTTAGCCAAAGTGTAGCGGTAATCTTTCCTAGGCCGAGCGCAATACCCATAATGATAACAGGAATGACTGCGGCAGAAAAGATTGCGGTTAGGCCAAGAATACTGTAGTACTCTGCAACTACAGATATTGCTAGGCCACTGAACAATGCTAGGTATGCTAGAAATTTTTCATTTAATGTTGGAGACATAAGAGATATTTATCGACGCATACTACTGATCTCCTTGGCTTCGTCGTCACTAAAAATAGGTACAGCATTAGATTTATGCATGGTGCCAATGCCGATAATTTTTGTACCTGTGTATATTTTGTCCGGAGCCTTGGTTGCAGGACTCATATCCTTGCCGCCGTTTAGACTAGGAATACGAGGACCAGTATCTCTGCGATATGTGCCTGCGGTTGTTGGTAACATAACAGGAGCCGAGAGAGCACGTTTACGTTTACGTTCTTCTTCCTCAACACCCCATTTTTTTTGAAGGGCTTTCCAAGATTCTTCTAACTCACGAGCCTTACGGGCATCTTCTGCGTTACGAAATTTTTTCTTGCCTTTGAACTTTCCCGAAGTAGAAAGCCAAGGTCCTTCGAGGTGCATGGTCATATTATGCTGTCTCTAGTTTAGGAAAGTCAATAGGATTAGCAGTATTTGTAGAATGGGGCTCAAACGTTTTCTGGACCTTGCTAGGAATGCCGGTAAATCGAGTAACAGTTCCATTCGGGTTGATTTTAAGACTACCGGCAACTACCCAAATCTGTTTGCCAGCGGCATCAATACCTGCTAGCTTTCGGACTACTCCGTTGACTAACCCTGTAGCAGTGTCCTTGCCTCGATTCCAATGATAGGTAGTACCTTTGTTTGTCCAAATCTGCTCGTTTCCAGATTGGGCGATGCACCATAGTTTCAGTTGTGTAAGTGTGTATTCAGCGTTCATGATGAACCTCCTTTGTTCAACTAGTATACATAAATTCTGGTAAAAGGTCAATCAGAATTTTTACCAAAATAAAAGGACTCCGGAGAGTCCTTTGTCCAAAATATTTTGGATTAGAAGCGATGTGTTAGACCAACACCGACTTGTTTGACATCAGAATTTACACCTGCTAGATCAACATTTCGGTATGCAACACCAACTTCAGTACGCTTGCTCAGTGCATAGTCTAGACCAACGTTATATGCTTTAACGTCTGTATTGGTCTTACCGTAACTTGCTTTGGCAGTTACTGCGCCGAACTTTTGGGCAAGACCAACTAGGTCACCCTTCTTTGTTTCGCCGGCCACTGCACTCTTGTTGTCGCTATGACTATAGAATACAGAGGTTGCACCAAACTTAGCATTTGCACCTACCACAGTGCTTTCCTCTACGCCAGCTTCGTACCGAGCAACAGTTGCTTCAATACCTGCAACCTTGGCAGATAGACTATATGCTAGAGCATCAGTACCCGCAGCTTGTTGTTGACGATCATAAGTTGCTGTAACTCCAGGCACTACAGAAACAGATGCAAACGCACCATTACTGAAACGTAGACCACGTAGGTTATGTACATCACCTGCTACGCTACCATACAATGTGCCAAATGCGTCATTGCTGGTAATTGCCAAGAATTGGCTGTGAACGTTACGACCTAGGTCCAATGAACCTAGCTTGTGCGCCAAGCCTACTGTGCTCTGACGATCACCTAGTTGAGTTCCAGTGCCACTAATAGTGTTTCCACTTAGACTGGTTTCAACTACTGCGCGAGCTGTTAGACCACCTCCCAATTTTTCGGTAACGCCGATTGCAAAATTGCTTGTAGGTTCTGTTACAATACTAGTAGTCTTTGCACTGCCAGTTTTAGAACTATCTACCCATTCGCTTACCTTACCGCTGATAACAACCTGAGCAGAAGCTACTGCACTGGTCGCAACTAGGATGGTTGCTAATACGATTTTCTTCATAAGTTTTTCCTTTTGTTTACTAGGCCTTTTTTAGAGGCATAGACTATTATATATCTCACTTGCTGAGAATTGCAAGTAAAACTGGCTTCATTTACCAAGGTTTTTAACAGAAAGTAGGCCTAGCCTCTCAAATATGCGTATATAAAGCCATCCAATGTCAAACTCAAACCAACGGCGGCTTAGTTTAGGATTAGCAGGGTCCAGATGGTGATTATTATGTAGGCATTCACCGCCGATAATAATGCCAACGGGACTAATATTCCTACTACGGTCTCTAGTTTCTCCATTACGATACCCCCACCAATGTCCTATACCATTTATAACTCCTGCGGCCCAGAATGGAATCCACAGCATTTGTATGCCCCATATTAGGGCGCCAACCCAACCGAATAACCAGCAGTTGAACACAAAGAGAATGCCAATGCCAAGTCGGGAGTGAGCCGTGTATACGTTGTGCTCCAGCCAATCAGAAGGACAGCCAACACCATATGAATCAACCATATCTTTATCTTTTGACGCTTCATGATACAATAGTGCTCCTTTGAAAAATACCTGCTTGATTCCATATACGTGTGGACTATGCGGGTCACCTTCGACATCGCTGTATCTATGGTGTTTGCGATGGATAGCTACCCATTGACGAGTAACCATTCCTGTTGTGAGCCACAACCAGAAACGCATGAAGTGGCTTAGTATTGGGTGAAACTCGATTCCCCTATGCGCTTGACCCCTATGTAGGAACAGTGTCACGCAGACGATAGTGATATGTGTCGCTATCAATGTATAAAGTATTTCAGTCATAGTAATACTTATACAAGAAAAGGACCATTAGGTCCTTTCCTCTCCGTGAGCGTCACGGTATTTCAATAAAGCAGCCGTTCTGGCTAAGAACAGTTTCCACTCGATATCTTTCGGAAGTTCCTCGTCTGGACCGTAGACTTTAGCATCTTTAACAAGTTCTGGACGACGATAACTTACATAGATATCTTCATCGTCAACCGCATAACAAGGATCTAGTCCCTGTAGTCGAGTAGACGTAAATCTGTGTGGATTACTTCTTAGGAGCTTCGGCTTTTTTATCGTCGGCCTTTTTAGCAGGCTCACTTTTAGGGTCTGCCTTAGCTGGAGCAGGTGCGGCAACTGCTGATTTAGCTTCGGCTTTCTTTTCTTCCTTCTTAGCAGGTTCTGCGGCAAATGCGCTTACTGCGAACAAACTTGCGATTAAAGTTGCGATTAGTTTCATATTATTTCCTTTAAAGTTAGAAACATAGCAAAGATATTCTTTGCTTATACATATAACGCTTTAGAGCAAAATTTGTTGACACGTTTTGGCAATATCCATAAAAATAGGGACCGAAGTCCCTATTACTATTTTGGGTGACAAGGCATAGTTGCCTCGGAGATCATGCCGCTAGGGCAAATACCTCATCATTGGCTGCGTTTGCAGTTATAAGTTTTTCTTCTTTTTACATCGTTGCTGATGTGCTGTCCACTCTGTTACTCTTTGCCCTGTCGAAACCATGCTCCCCCAACGCAAGATACTTTTTCAAATACCCTCCGGTGGAGGAGGGGGGATTCGAACCCCCGTCCAAGACCTGTTTCACTTCA
>JACCDW010162030.1_pt1 | contig 26648 bp, 24 predicted proteins | sample 7449781 | NCBI WGS metagenome assembly JACCDW01 (sample SAMN15323449, study PRJNA562643) | freshwater metagenome | isolation source: river surface water | place: USA:Blue River Watershed | collected 2017-08-18
GGAGCTCGAGCTTCATGACCACGGCGTCTTCACGGCGGGTGGCATCCAGGGGGTAATAGTGTTTGCGCTGGCCTACGGTGGCAAAGCCCGCCTTGGCATACAAGGCCTGGGCGGCCTGATTGCTTTGCCGCACCTCCAGCCACAAGGTTTGCAAATGCTCGGCCTTGCAGTGGTCGATGAGTTCGCCCAACAGCCGCTCACCCAAGCCCCGGCGCTGATGGTCGGGAGCCACGGTGAGGTTGAGCAAATGCATTTCGCCAGGACCACGCATGGCCACATGGTAGCCCAGCGTTTCGCCCTGGAGGCACAGGCGCACACAACGGTAGCCCGAGGAAATCGAGTCCTGAAAATTGCCAGCCGTCCAGGGGTGTGAATACGCCAGCTGCTCGATGGCCATGATGTCGGGGATGGCCGCCTGCGCCCAGGTTTCAAACTGGGCCTCGCGGTACCTGGCCCCCAAGCCCAAGCCTTGCGGCCAGCGCCAGGTCATGCCCGCCCCCCTGGGTGTTGCGCCTGACGCTCGGCGGTGGTTTGCGCCACTTTGTTGCGCACGTAGAAGGGGGCTGCGTCCTCGGGGGCAACGGCCAGGCCACGTTGCCACGCCGTGGGTGCCAAGGCCAGGAGCGCCTGGGCAGTGGGTCTGGCGTCATGCCAGGCATGCGGCCCCAGCACCTGTTGACGCAAGTCGCCTTCGGGGCTCACCCAACTGCCTGCCACCACGGTGTCATCGCTGGCTTGCCAGCCGCTTGGCCAATGCACGGCCTGCGGGTCACTCACTGCCACCTCGAGCACGGCATGCCAGTGGTCTTCTTGCCATTGCAGGGCACCCCAATAGACCTGCGCCATGCGCGCATCCAGCGTCACCAGCACGCGCCGCACGGTGGGCAACTGGGTGCGCACCGACTGTGCCACCTGGCTCAGGCTGTCGATGGGCAACAAGGGCACGCCCGAACCCAAGGCCAGCCCCTGGGCGACGGCACATGCGGTGCGCAAGCCCGTGAACGCACCCGGACCTTGGCCAAAGGCAATGGCGTCGAGGTCGTGCACCGCCAGCTCGAGCTCGCCCAGCACGGCCTCGATGGCGGGCAGCAGGGTGAACGAGGCTTGGGCACCGCCGGCCACCTCGCGCACGGCCTGGCGTGTGCCCGCACAGGCGGCCACGCTCAGGTGTTCGGTGCTGGTTTCGAGGGCAAGCAGCTTCATGGGCGGTCATTATCCGTGTCGCCACAAGTTGGAATAATGCGCCCATGCGTGCGCTCAACCGCTTTGTTGTTCTGGCCTTGCTCGGCGGGCTGGGCGCTGCGTCATGGGCAGCTTCATCCACAGCCTCGACGGCCAGTGCCAGCATGCCCGCGCCCGTGCAAGCCGCCTTGCGGCAGGCCCAGTTGCCCGCCGAGTCGCTCAGCGTGGTGGTCGCCCGCGTGCAAGACGCCCCCGACAAACCCCGCTGGCAGCACTTGGCCCAGCAGCCACGCAACCCGGCTTCGCTCATCAAGCTGGTGACCACGGTCTCAGCCCTGGATGTCATGGGGCCGCACTACACCTGGCGCACCCTGGTGGCCACCGATGGCAACTTGCAAGACGGGGTGCTGCGCGGCAACCTCTACCTCAAGGGCGAGGGCGATCCGGGTTGGGTGATGGAAAAGCTCTGGCAACTCCTGCGCCGCATCCGAGGCCTGGGGATTGAGCGCATCGAGGGCGATGTGGTGCTCGACCGCACCGCCTTTGATCTGCCCCCACATGACCCCGCCGCCTTCGATGGCGATGTGCTCAAGCCCTACAACGTTGGCCCCGATGCCTGGCTGGTCAATCACCATGCGGTGAGCCTGTTTTTTGTGCCCGACCCGGCGGCCAAGGTCGCGCGGGTTTTGGCCGAACCGCCCATGGCCGGGGTGCACATCCCCACCCAATTGCCGCTGTCGGCGGGGCCTTGCGAAGACCATCGCGCCAAAGTTGAGCTGGACGTCAGTCAGCCCCAGGCCTGGCGCTTCAAGGGCAGCTTTGCCCAGTCCTGCGGCGACAAACGCTGGTCGGTTGCTGCGCCACCGGGTCCGGCCTTTGCGCAACAGGTGATCAAGGCCTTGTGGCAATCGGTGGGCGGGCAATTGAGCGGCACGGTGCGCGATGGGGTCCTGCCCGCGCCAGCGCAAGTGCGCATGCAAGCCGACACGGGGCCATTGTGGGAGTCGGTGCTGCGCATCAACAAGTTCAGCAACAACGTGATGGCAGAGCAGGTGTTCCTCTCGTTTGGGCGCGTGGCTGCGGGCGAGCCCATGCCCGCTGCAAGCTGGGAGCTGTCGCGCGCGCAAGCCCTCAAGTGGTGGCAAAACCGATTGCCGCGCACCGCACCCCCCACCTTGGTCAACGGCTCGGGCTTGTCGCGCGAGACGCGCATCGACGCACAAGGCCTGGCCGCGCTCTTGCACTGGGCATGGCTGCAGCCTTTTTACCCCGAGCTGGCGGCATCGCTGCCCGTGACAGGCACCGACGGCACGCTCAAGCGCAGCAAGGCGCAGGCCTGGGCACACCTCAAAACGGGCAGCTTGCGCGATGTGGCGGGCATTGCGGGCTATGTGGATGGCAAGGACGGCCAGCGCTGGGTGGTGGTGGCCTTGGTCAACCATCCACAGGCTAACCGCGCCCGCCCCGTGCTCGATGCCGTGGTCGATTGGGCGAGTCAGCAGCGATGAGTCACCGCGCGCTAGGCGGCTGCACGTTGCAGGCGATCGGCCACGCCCGCCCATTCGTCTGCATGACCCGCGCTGAGTTCTGAGGCGCTGGGCACTTGAGCGACCCAGATTTCATCCACACCCAAGGCGTCGAGTTCGCGCAGGGTGGCATAGAGGCTTTGCGCGCAGGCCTGGGCTTGCGTGGGTTGGGCGCGCCATGCCCCCGTCCAGCCTGGTGGCGCGGCATCGGGCGACCACACGGCCACCTTGAGGTGGTGGCCCGCCTTGGGCGTTTGTGATGCTTGCGTGCACCGCTCAAGCAGTGGCGCGCGCGCCATCAGGCGCACCTTGGCGCGGGGCGCGTAATGCGAGGCCAAGGTGCCCGAGGCCTTGGGGGCTTGGCTGGGTTTGGGGTCGTGCGCCCACACCGTCTGGCCCGCCCATTCGCTCAGTTGTGCTGCCGTGTAGTGGCCGGGGCGCAGCACCACCAGGGTGTCGCGCGTCGCGTCCACGATGGTGGACTCAATGCCCACGCTGCACTCGCCCCCGTCGACCACCGGCACATGCGCCTCGAACTCCTGGATCACGTGCGCGGCACAGGTGGGGCTCACGCGCCCAAAGCGGTTGGCACTGGGACCCGCCACACCCGCCACACCCACACGGTGCGCGGCTTGCAGCAAAGCCAGCGCCACCGGATGCGACGGGCAGCGCAGACCCACGCTGTCTTGCCCGCCCGCGGCCGCCGTGGCCACACCGGCGCGGCGCGGCACGATGACCGTGAGCGGTCCCGGCCAGGCCTTGGCGAGCATGCGCGCCACGGGCTGTGACCATTGAGCGGCAAACCCACGCGCCTGTTCTGCATGCGCCACATGAACAATGAGTGGATGGTCGCTGGGTCGCCCCTTGGCCTCGAAGATGCGCGCCACGGCAGCGTCTTGCGTGGCGTCGGCGCCCAGCCCATACACCGTCTCGGTGGGAAAGGCCACGAGCTCGCCCGCGCGCCAGCGCTGGGCTGCCCGCTCGATGTGTTGAGGGTCTGCAGGCCAAGGCGCAGGCCAGGTGGAGGGGTCGACCCGGGTCATGGTCTCACCACGGTTCTATGCCCAGGATGGCTGCGGCTTGCAAGGCCTGGGCGCGGGCCTGTTCCAGGGTGGCTGCGGTGAAGGTCAAGTGCCCCATCTTGCGACCCAATTTGGCTTCGCGCTTGCCATACAAATGCAGGTGTGCGCCCGGCAAGGCGAGGATGCCGGACCAGTCGGGCTCACGCCACTGCCCCGCTGCGTTTTGCCACACATCGCCCAGCAGATTGAGCATCACGGCTGCACTGTGCTGGCGTGGCGGGGTGAGCGGCCAGCCAGCAGCGCAGCGCACTTGCAAATCAAACTGGGAGAGATCGCAGCTGTCCATGCTGTGGTGGCCGCTGTTGTGCGGGCGAGGCGCGATTTCATTGACCACCCAGGTGCCCAGCTCGCGCTGCCAGGGGCCTTCTTGCAGGACAAAAAATTCCACACACAACACACCCACATGCTGCAAGCCCTTGGCCACCGCCAGTGCGGCCTGCACGAGGGCGTGAGCCATGTCGCCGGGCACCGCCCCTTCACCGACTTCGGTCACGGCAAGGATGCCGTGGCGATGCCAGTTGCGTTGCACGGGCAGGCACACGCTGTGCCCCTCGCGGCTGCGCGCGAGCACCACCGAGCATTCCCAGGCCAGCGGCAACTGGGCTTCGAGCACGCAGCTCACCGGCGTGGGTGAGTGGGCTTGCAGGCTTTGCCAGGCAGCGGGCAAGTCGGCTCGCGTGAGCACGCGCGCCTGACCTTTGCCGTCATAGCCCATGCGGGTGGTTTTGAGGATGCCGGGAAAGAGGGCGTCGCTGAGCTGTGAAAAATCCGCTTCGCGATGCAAGACGGCATGCGGGGCAACCGGGACACCACAGCTTTGAAAATGGGCTTTTTCTGCGGCGCGATCCTGGGCAATGGCCACCGAGTGCGCAGAAGGGGACACGGGCTTGAGCTCGGCCAAGGCCTGCAAGGCCTGGGCGGGGACGTTTTCAAATTCGGTGGTGACGGCTTGGACCCGCTCGGCCAATTGCGTCCAACCCGCTGGATCGTCGTAAGCCGTTTGCACCAGGCCCTGAGCCACTTGGGCGGCAGGTCCATCGGCCTGGGGATCGAGCACCACCACCGACAAGCCCATGGCCTGTGCGGCATGCGCCATCATGCGCCCAAGCTGCCCGCCACCCAAAACGCCGATGGTGTCGCCAGGCTGCAAACGGGCTTGCACGACGGGCTTCATGCCTGAGGCGGCACCCGCATGGCCCGCGCGGCCTGGGTTTGCTGTTCGCGAAAGTCATGCAGGCGCTGTGCCACCTCGGGGTGATCGTGCGCCAGCATGGCCGCAGCAAACAAGGCCGCGTTGGCTGCGCCCGCAGCGCCAATGGCAAAGGTGGCCACCGGCACGCCCTTGGGCATTTGAACGATGCTGTGCAGGGAGTCCACCCCTTGCAAGTGACGCGAGGGCACGGGCACGCCCAGCACAGGCACAGGGGTTTTGGCCGCCAGCATGCCAGGCAAGTGCGCCGCACCGCCAGCCCCGGCGATGATGCATCGCAAGCCACGCGATGACGCGCTTTGGGCGTATGCGAACATGTCATCAGGCATGCGGTGAGCCGAAACCACACGGGCCTCGTGGGGAATGGCAAACTCTTGCAGAATCTGGACGGCGTGTTGCAGGGTGTCCCAATCGGATTGAGAGCCCATCACCACGCCCACAATGGGTTGAGTCATGAGGTGACCCCGTGAAGGCGGTAAGTCCTCGAATTTTAGGTGCGAACGGACAGTGACATGATCGATGTGACGATGAACAACTTTGAGGCCGAGGTGGTCGAGGCCTCCATGCAGACCCCCGTGCTGGTGGACTTCTGGGCGCCTTGGTGCGGACCGTGCAAGTCCTTGGGGCCGGTGCTCGAGAAACTCGAGACCGAATATCAAGGTCGATTCAAGCTCGTCAAGATCAACTCCGACGATGAGCAGCAGCTCGCCGGCGCTTTTGGCATTCGCAGCATCCCCACCTGTGTGCTCATGGTGGGTGGCCGCCCAGCTGATGGCTTCATGGGCGCCTTGCCCGAAGGCCAGGTGCGTCAATTTTTGAACAAGCACTTGCCCAGTGAAGAAGAGCTGGTGGCCCAAAGCGATGTGGACCAAGCCGAGGCCGCCCTGGCCGAAGGCGACACCGATGCCGCCTTGGCCAAATTGCAAGAGGCCTTGGCCATCAACCCCGCCAACCACGATGCACGTTACGACTACGTCAAACTGCTGATTGGCCTGGGCGAGCTCGAGCATGCCGAGACGGCCTTGTCGCCTGCGCTGGCGCAAATCCCCCAGCCCTTGCGCTTTGTGGCTTTGCAGCATTGGCTGCAAGCGCTGCAATTTGCCACCACCGACGAGCGCGCGAGTTGGTCGATCGAAGAATTTGACGCACGCATTGCGCAAAACAAGCGCGACTTTGACACCCGCATGGCCAAGTCCCGCTTGCTCATGGCGGCAGGCGAATGGACGGCAGCCATGGACGAGTTGCTGGAAATCGTGATGCGGGACAAAAACTGGGAAGACGGTTTGGCACGCAAAAACATCGTCTCCATTCTTGAATTGCTCTCGCCGCCGCCCACCAAGGACGCATCAGCCACCACGGGCAAAACCGCCGGGGGCATCGAGCTCTCAGGTCATGCCAATGCGGCACAAGACCCGCAGGCCGAGTTGGTGTCGCGCTATCGCCGCCGCTTGAGCATGGCGCTCAACTGAAGCCGCGACTTCACCCGCCGTTCACCCAATAAAAAGGCCGCTCGCGCGGCCTTTTCACCTTGAAGTTCCCTTTGGGGGACTGAGCCCCGCGCCTTGTCAGAAGCGATAACCCAGACCCAGGCCAAAGCCGTTGATCTTGGTCGCATTCTTGGAGTAGTAAGAGGTGTAGTCCCAAGTGAGGTACATGCTGGTGTCGAATGCATAGTTCAAACCCAAACCCCAAGCCAAGGAGTTGAGGGTGTTGAGCGTGTCCGTGCCTGAGGCAACGCCATTCACAGTGGAAGACTGTTTGGTTTTGATTTGCACCTGGCCAACCCGGCCAAAGGCCTCGAGTTTGCGGGTGAGCGCATAGCTGGGTCGAACAAAGACGCCGTAGACGTTTTCATAGCGGTTGGTCGTGATGGTGCTGCCCGAGGTGTATTCACCGGTTTTGGCGGTGAGGCCCATGTGGCCTTCGACGGCCAGGTTGGGATAGAGCTGATAGCCAAAAACACCGGAAAACAAAAGCGGCTTGGAACTGTTGCCATTGTTGAAGTTGAGGGTTGTCGGTGAATAGACTCCCTCGATGTACGTCTGGGCTTGCGCTGCAGAAACGCACAGCACCGAGGCCAATGCCAGCGATAAACCGTATTTTTTCATGACTCAATCTCCATTAAATGAGTCATAATTATTACATTGATTTGAATTCAGCGGCTCAATCGTTGCCAGGCTTCTTCGTATTTGGCGGCAGTTTTTGCTACTACCTCGGGCGGCAAACTGGGTGCAGGCGCGGTCTTGTTCCAGGTCTGGCCGTTGATCTGAGCCGTTTCCAGCCAATCGCGCAAAAACTGCTTGTCAAAGCTGGGCGGGTTGCGCCCCTCCTGATGAAGGTCTGCAGGCCAGTAGCGTGAGGAGTCCGGGGTGAGCACCTCGTCCATCAAGGTCAGGGTGCCCTGCTCATCCAGACCAAATTCAAACTTGGTGTCGGCGATGAGGATGCCTTTGTCTGCCGCCAGGGTGGCTGCCGCCTGGTAGAGGCGAATCGAGGTCTCGCGGATGCGATGGGCCAAATCAGCGCCCACCGTCTTGACCACTTGATCAAAGCTGATGTTTTCGTCGTGCTCGCCCACGGCCGCCTTGGCCGCTGGCGTGAAGATGGGCTCAGGCAAGCGGCTGGCATTGCGCAAGCCCGCAGGCAAGTGCACGCCGCACACCGATTGGCTGGCCTGGTATTCCTGCCAGCCTGAGCCGGCGAGGTAACCGCGCACCACCGCCTCGATGGGCAGGGGCGTGAGCCGCTTGACGAGCATGGCGCGATCTCGCACCTGATCGGCCTCTTGTGGGGTGACCACGCTCAGCGGGTCCAGGCCAGTGAGGTGATTGGGGCACAGGTGGGCGAGCCGCTCAAACCAAAAGAGGGCCATGCGCGTGAGCAATGCGCCCTTGCCGGGAATGGGCTCTCCCATCACCACATCAAAGGCGCTGATGCGGTCCGAGGCCACCATGAGGATGCGGTCCTTGCCCACCGCATAGTTGTCGCGCACCTTGCCCCGCGCGAGCAAGGGCAAGGATTGGAGCTGCGAGGTGTGCAGCGCAGGCACGGACATTCAGTTCACAACCTGAGCCAGCTCACCGTTGGCGTACTTTTGCGCCATGAAAGGCATGGGGCGGCACTTGATGTGAGGCGCCTGGCCTTCACAACCGAATTCCAGATAGCGCTGCTTGCAAATGGCCTTGGCCGCTTCGCGCGCGGGCTTCATCCACTCGCGCATGTCGAACTTGTCCGGGTTCTCGGCCTGGAACTTGCGAACCGCGCCCGTCATGGCCAGGCGAATGTCGGTGTCGATGTTGATCTTGCGCACGCCGTGCTTGATGGCTTCTTGGATTTCCTTAACGGGCACGCCATAGGTTTGCTTCATCTTGCCGCCAAACTGGTTGATCAAGGCCAGCAAGTCCTGCGGCACGCTGGAAGAGCCGTGCATGACCAAGTGGGTGTTGGGGATGCGTGCGTGGATTTCCTTGACACGGCTGATGGCCAACACGTCGCCAGTGGGTGGGCGGGTGAATTTGTAGGCGCCGTGGCTGGTGCCAATGGCGATGGCCAGCGCATCGAGTTGCGTGGCCTTGACGAATTGGGCCGCCTCTTCGGGATCGGTGAGCATTTGCGAGTGCTCCAGCTTGCCCACGGCGCCAATGCCGTCCTCTTCTCCGGCTTCACCGGTTTCGAGTGAACCCAGACAGCCCAACTCGCCCTCCACGGTCACACCGAGCTTGTGCGCCATGCCCACCACCTCGCGGGTGACTTGCACGTTGTAATCAAAACTGGCCGGGGTCTTGCCGTCTTCCATCAGGGAGCCGTCCATCATCACCGAACCAAAGCCCAGATCGATGGCGCCCTGGCAGACCTTGGGGCTGGTGCCGTGGTCCTGATGCATGACCAGCGGAATGTGGGGATAGGCTTCGGTGGCGGCCTGGATCAAATGCTTGATGAACGACTCGCCCGCATATTTGCGCGCGCCCGCAGACGCTTGCAGGATCACTGGGGCACCAACTTCATCGGCGGCGGCCATGACCGCCTGAACCTGCTCCAGATTGTTGACGTTGAAGGCCGGGATGCCGTATCCGTGTTCGGCGGCATGATCAAGCAATTCGCGCATCGAGACGAGTGCCATGGTGGTCCTTTATGAGCATGTATTGAACGAAATTCTAAAACCCGAACTTGGCATGAGCTGACAGTCAGCTCACGCGGCAAATCTTGAGCATGTTGGTGCCGCCAGGCGTGCCCATGGGCTCCCCGCAGGTGATGGCGTAAACATCCCCCGTCTCGACAATGCCGCGCTTTTTCAGGTGAGCTTCGGCTTGGGCAAGGGCCTCATCACGGTCGGCACTGCTGTCGACCAGCAAGGGGCGCACATTGCGGTAGAGCGCCAGCTTGCGCTGCGTCGAGAGCTTGGTGGTGAGCGCATAAATGGGGGTGTGAATGAGGTGACGGCTCATCCACAAGGCGGTGGAGCCGCTTTCGGTGAGCGCCACGATGGCTTTGGCCCCCAGGTGGTGGGCGGTGAACAAGGCACCCATGGCAATGGTTTGATCGATGCGGGCAAACACCTTGCCTGAAAAATCGTTGTCCAGTCGCACCACCTCGGTGGTTTCGGCGGCGGTGCAAATGGCCACCATTTCACGCACCACCTCAAGCGGGTATTTGCCCGCTGCGGTCTCCGCACTCAACATGACGGCATCGGTGCCGTCGAGCACGGCATTGGCCACGTCCGACACCTCGGCGCGGGTGGGCACCGGGTTGTTGATCATGCTCTCCATCATTTGGGTGGCGGTGATCACCACCTTGTCCATTTCGCGCGCGAGGCGAATCATGTGCTTTTGCAAGGCGGGCACTGCCGCATGGCCCACTTCGACGGCCAAGTCTCCGCGCGCCACCATGATGCCGTCGCTGGCCTTGAGGATGCCTTCGAGGTTGGGGATGGCTTCGGCGCGTTCGATCTTGGCAATGAGGCCTGGCTTGTGGTCGTACTCGGCTCCAGCGACGATGGCGAGTTGGCGCGCCATTTCCATGTCGGTGGCATTTTTCGGAAAGCTCACCGCCAGGTAGTCGGCCTTGAGCGCCATGCCGGTCTTGATGTCTTCCATGTCCTTGGCGGTGAGGGCTGGCGCGGTGAGGCCGCCGCCTTTTTTGTTGATGCCCTTGTTGTTGGAGAGCTCTCCGCCGATGAGCACGCGGGTGTGAACCGCCTCCCCCTTGACCGCCGTCACGGTGAGCACAATGAGGCCATCGTTGAGCAGCAGGGTGTCGCCCGCCACCACGTCACGTGGCAGGGCTTTGTAGTCCAGCCCCACGGCATGCTCGTCACCCAGCTCGGTGCGGGTGGCATCGAGCACAAATTCGGCGCCGTTGTCGAGCATGACTTTGCCATTGGCAAACTTGCCCACCCGGATCTTGGGGCCTTGCAAGTCCACCATGATGGCCACTTCACGGCCTACCTTTTTGGCCGCATCGCGCACCAGGCGCGCGCGATCAATGTGGTCTTGCGCAGTGCCGTGGCTGAAGTTCAATCGCACCACATTCACGCCAGAGGCGATGAGTTGCTCCAGGATCTCAGGGGCGCTCGAAGCCGGCCCCAGGGTGGCGACGATTTTGGTCGCGCGTTTGCTCATGCTGTGTGCTCCTGTGTGATGTTCAATCGATTCTGCCACGCGACATGGGTCACACTGTTGCACACAGTGAGTGGCACTTGTTCACCCCTTGCGTGTGTTGGCGCACCATGCGTGCATGAAATCCACCTTAGCCTCTGCACACCACCCCATTGCTTTTGGGCACCCCAGCCTTGAAGCCTTGGCTGAACTCGGCATCATCCGCCGCTATCGCCGCCACACCATCCTGATGGAAGACGGCGACACCGCCAGCTCTTTGATGCTGGTTCTTGAAGGCCGCTTGCGCTGGTACAGCCTGTCCCACGATGCGCGCACCCGCGAGCTCACCCTGGCCCTGCTCGGCCCAGGCGAACTGGTGGGCGACACCTCCTTGGCCACCGGCAAGCGGTGCGGCACGGTCATCACCCTCACGGCCAGCGTGTGCGCCGTGGTGAGCAGCGAAACCGTCGCCCGCCAGGTCCAGGCCGACCCCGAACTCGCCCGCCTGCTCTGGCACAGGGCTGCCGAGCGCGCCGAGCAATCCATCCAGACCGCCCGCCACGCCCTGTTCACCGACACCTACACCCGCTTGTGTGCCCTACTGCGGGGCGACCTTGCTTTACGTCGCTCAGCAAGTGAGGAGGCCCTCACACATGCCCAAATGGCACAGCACATTGGATGCAGCCGGGAGATGGTGAGCCGCATCCTCAAAGACCTGATTTCGGGGGGTTACGTGACGCGGCTGCCCAACCGCTGCTACCGGGCGGTGCGACCCTTGCCCACACGGTGGTGACGCACGTTTGACCTGGGGCAAGCCCAAAGTGGGCAAGCACACTAAAATGTTTCGGTTTTGTGAACTTCACGGAAATCGAGCCTCATGTCAGCCCAACCCCGTCCCATCGATCCCCAGTCCCCCATGCCGCACCGCAAAGTGATTCGCGAGTGGCTGGTTCCCCTGGCAGACCGCTCCACCCTGCGTGCGGTGCTGTTGCTGGTGCTTGACTACGCCCTGTGGGCAGCCTTGCTCTACGGCGCGGTCAGCCTGGAATCCTTCTGGGCCAAGCTGGCCTGCGGTTTGGTGCTGGGTTTTGTCATTGGCCGCTTGTTCATCATTGGTCACGACGCCTGTCACCAAAGCCTGACCCCCCATCGCGGCCTGAACAAATGGCTGGGACGCATTGCTTTCCTCTCCTCGGTCACGCCCTACAGCCTGTGGGATGTCGGCCACAACGTGGTTCATCACGGCTACACCAACCTCAAGGGCTTCGATTTCGTCTGGGCGCCGCTCACGGCGGAAGAATTTGCCAAACTCAGCCCCATGGGCCGCCTGCTCGACCGCATCTATCGCAGCGGCTGGGCGCCTGGCCTCTACTACATGATCGAGATCTGGTGGAAAAAAATGTTCTTCCCCAGCAAAAAAGAAATGCCCACCCGCCGTGGCGTGTTCATTTGGGACAACCTGCTGGTGAGCGCTTTCACCGCCGTGTGGATCGCCCTGGTGGTCTGGGGCGCGCAAGCCGCAGGTCAATCGGTGCTCGTGGCCCTGTTCACCGGCCTGGTGGTGCCCTTCATGTTCTGGTGCGCCATGATCGGCTTTGTGATTTATGTGCACCACACCCACGTCAAGGTGTCCTGGCACGACGACCGCAGCGCCTGGGCCAAAGCCCAGCCCTTTGTGTCCACCACCGTGCACCTGACCTTCCCCTTCAAGATGGGCGCCCTCATGCACCACATCATGGAGCACACCGCCCACCATGTGGACATGAGCATCCCGCTCTACAAACTCAAGCAAGCCCAGGCCAGACTCGAAGAGCTGCTGCCGGGTCGCATCATCATTCAGCGGTTTTCGTGGCGCTGGTACTTCACCACGGCCAGGTCCTGCAAGCTGTATGACTTCACTCGCCGCTGCTGGACGGACTACAAAGGCCGCGCCACCAGCCAGCCCACCCCCATGCCCATGGGTCAGGGTGCCTGATCCGGCTCACGCCCTTTGATTCACCTCACCCCAGCTTAGGCTGGGGTTTTTTTTGCGCGATGCGCGCTTGGGGTTGAGCTGGGGTTGCGGCAAATCGGTGAGTTGCTCCAAGGCCTGGGCCTGATCGATCACACCACCGCCCAGGCAGACCTCGCCGTCATACACCACGATGGACTGCCCCGGAGTCACCGCCCATTGGGATTGATCGAACAACGCCTGCAAGCGCGCGCCCTGTGGGCTGTCACCCACAGTGAGGCGACACGCCGCATCGGCCTGGCGATAACGCGTCTTGGCGGCAAGCGCCAGCCCAGGCTCGGGTGCATGGCCACTCACCCAGCTGAGGTCTTGGGCCTGCAAGGTGGAGGACAAAAGCCACGGGTGGTCATGCCCTTGCACCACCCACAAGGTGTTGGAGGCCATGTCCTTGTGCGCGACAAACCAGGGCTGGTGATCGCTGCTGCCGCGTTGCGCGCCTTTGGCCTTGACCCCACCAATGCCCAGACCCTGGCGCTGCCCCAGGGTGTAAAAACTCAAACCCATGTGCTGGCCGATGACTTGGCCTTGGTCGTTGCAGATCGGACCGGGTGCGCTGGCAATGTAGCGGTTGAGGAATTCGCGAAAGGGGCGCTCGCCAATGAAGCAAATGCCCGTGGAGTCTTTCTTTTTGGCATTGGGCAACTGCATTTGCTCGGCGATCTCGCGCACGCGGGTTTTTTCCAGCTCACCCACAGGAAACCAGGTCTTGGCCAACTGCGCCTGGTTGAGGCGGTGCAGGAAATAGCTCTGGTCCTTGGTCGCATCCAGCCCCTTGAGCAATTGCACGCCCTGAGCCGTCTCGCGCACACGCGCATAGTGGCCGGTGGCGATGCGCTCGGCACCCAGCGCCATGGCGTGGTCGAGGAAGGCCTTGAACTTGATCTCGGCGTTGCACAAGACATCGGGGTTGGGGGTGCGGCCGTTTTGGTATTCGTGCAGGAACGCGGCAAACACGCGGTCTTTGTAGTCGGCGGCAAAGTTCACATGCACCAGCTCGATGCCGATCACATCGGCCACGGCCGCCGCATCCACAAAGTCGACGTTGGAGGAACAGTATTCACTGTCGTCATCGTCTTCCCAGTTTTTCATGAAGACGCCCACCACCTCGTGGCCTTGCTGCTTGAGCAGCCAGGCACTCACAGCGGAATCGACTCCGCCGCTCAGGCCAACGACGACGCGTGAGGGTTTCATGGCGGGGATTATCCCGCGCTGGGCCTTTGCGAGAAGAAGGCCGTGCCCACGCACACCAGCGAGGACACCAGCAATGCGCCGACAAAGGGCGCCAGCGTGGGCACATTGGTGGGGAAAGAGGCCGCAAGCAGGCCTTGCGCCACACTGCCCGTGTCCAGCCAGCCCGGCAATACCGCGCCCACCAGACCTGCTAGGCAACCCAGCACCGCAGCGCGCGGGGTCATGCGCGACCACAAGCCCAAGAGCACCGGCACCACCGCTGTGGCGCACAACAAGTCGGCAATGAGGAAGAGGCGCAGCACCGAATGGCCTTGCAAGGCCACCAGCAACACAGGCACCATGAGTAAGACGGTGATCCAGCGCGCTGCGCGCAAGGACGTGGTGTGCCCCGGCCTGTACGTGCTCAGCAACGAGGCCAAGCCACTTTGCAAGGTGTCCACCGACGACGCCACCAGTGCCAGCGCGAGCAGCAGGGTGGGCAAGGCCAGCCATTGACCTGCTGCGGCCACCAGCGCAAACAAAGGCGCAGGCGGTGTGCCCAGGTCCTTGCCCGACATGACCGCCAAAGCACCCATGGCACCCACAGCCGCCATCACCACCATGGTGGACACGCCGCCCCACCCTGCGCCTTGGCGCAAAGCAGCATCGCTTTGAGCTGACCAGATGCGTTGCCAGTAGCCCTGATGAAACAGGTTGGCCGCGGTCACCGCAATGATGAGCGTGAGGGCCACGCTCACACCCACCTCCAGCGGCGCCGAGGGCATGGGCTTGGGCAAAGGTCCTGCGGGCAGGCTCGTCACAGCCGCGCCCGCCACCAGCGCAAGCAAGCCCAGGAGCAGCCAGGCCTGCCAGCGGTCGGTGGCCAGGCTTGCTCGCAAACCGCCCCACACGGTGTAGATCAGGGTGGTGACCACCAGCCCCACCGTCACCCAGCTGCCCGGCAGCGGCGAGAGCATGGCGGTGATGGTGCTCATGGCGGTGAGCTCTGCCGTGATGAAGCACAGCATGTAGAGGATGGACAAGGCGCTGAGCCAATGCCGAAGCACCGTGCCAAAGCGCGCTTGCGCGTACTCGGCGAGGCTGCGCCCATCGGGCATGTGGCGGCGGATGGCCGGGCCAAACCACACCAGCACGATGAAGGGCAAGGCCGCGCCCAGCACGTAACCGCCCAGGGCGACCGGACCCACAAAGGCCGCGATCTCGGGGGGCACAAACAAAATCCAGGCTCCCATGCCCGAGGCCAAAAAGGACAAGGCCAGGGTGCTCGCGCTTTGCGAGTTGCGGGCGGTGAGGTAGGTGTCGAGGTCCTCGTTGCTCGCGCGGGCGCGAAGACCAATCCAGATGAAAGACAAGAGTGCAGCCACGAGGGCTGCTGCAATGGTGAGCGTCATGTCGCGCTTCCTCCGCCGGTATGAGCCGGATCAGGTTCCAGGGTCTGCAAACGGGTTCACAAGGAACCGCTTTGCACTCTCAGCCTCTGACCGTGTGAACGGCTTTGGGGCTCCCCTGGCGACAGGTTGAACAAAAAAGATGAACGGTCAGTGTAGCAGTGCGGCCACCACCGACCCGGTTGCTGGCCTCAGTTGGCAAACGCCGCAATGCCTGTTTGCGCGCGACCCAGGATGAGCGCATGGATGTCGTGCGTGCCCTCGTAGGTGTTGACCACTTCGAGGTTGACCAGGTGACGCGCCACGCCAAATTCATCGCTGATGCCGTTGCCGCCCATCATGTCGCGTGCAAGGCGTGCAATGTCCAAGGCTTTGCCGCACGAGTTGCGCTTGAGGATGGAGGTGATCTCCACCGAAGCCGTGCCCTCGTCCTTCATGCGACCCAGGCGCAAGCAGCCTTGCAGACCCAATGAGATTTCGGTTTGCATGTCGGCGAGTTTTTTCTGGATGAGCTGGTTGGCGGCCAGGGGGCGACCAAACTGCTCACGGTCCAGCGTGTACTGGCGGGCGGTGTGCCAGCAATATTCGGCCGCACCCAGAGCGCCCCAGGCAATGCCATAGCGTGCGCTGTTGAGGCAGGTGAAGGGACCCTTGAGGCCTTGCACTTCGGGGAAGGCGTTTTCTTCGGGGACAAACACACCGTCCATGACGATCTCGCCGGTGATGGAGGCGCGCAAGCCCACCTTGCCGTGGATGGCCGGCGCACTCAAACCCGCCATGCCCTTTTCGAGCACAAAGCCACGAATGGGACCGACCGCGCCCGATTCGCTCACCTCTTTGGCCCACACCACAAACACGTCGGCAATGGGGCTGTTGGAGATCCACATCTTGCTGCCCGAGAGCTTGTAGCCGCCGGCGACTTTGTGAGCGCGCGTGGCCATGCTGGCCGGGTCAGAGCCGTGGTTGGGCTCGGTGAGGCCAAAGCAGCCAATCCACTCACCGGTGGCCAGCTTGGGCAGGTATTTCTGGCGCTGGCCTTCGGTGCCAAATTCAAAAATGGGCACCATCACCAAAGACGACTGCACGCTCATCATCGAGCGGTAGCCCGAGTCCACGCGCTCGACTTCGCGCGCGATCAGGCCATAGGCCACGTAGTTCAGGCCCGGACCGCCATACGCCTCGGGGATGGTCGGACCCAGCAAACCCAGCTCGCCCATCTCGCGAAAAATCGCCGGGTCGGTTTTTTCATGGCGGAAGGCTTCCTTGACGCGGGGCATGAGCTTGTCCTGGCAATAGGCCGCTGCGGCCTCCTGGATCATGCGCTCGTCATCGGTGAGTTGCTGCGACAACAAAAAGGGGTCTTCCCATTGAAATTTGGCTTTGCTCATGTGGAACTCGTCTGGAATGAAAAAACTGATTAAGTGCTGAATTATGGATTCGCGCCTGGTTTCGCGGCGCCAGGGGCTGTCATGTCCTTGTCTGGTGGCGGACTCTGGTCCAGGCAGGCTAAGCCTTGGACAACACCGCCGTGGCCTCGATCTCAATCAGGGCCTCGTCTTCGACCAGGGCGCTCACCACCACCATGGCCATGGCCGGAAAGTGCTTGCCCATGATCTCGCGGTAGACCTTGCCCACCTCGCTTTGGCGCGCCACGTACTCGCGCTTGTCGGTGACATACCAGGTCAGGCGCACGATGTCGCTGGCTTGCCCGCCAGCCTTTTCCACCACATCGAGGATGTTGCGCAAGGCTTGGCGCATCTGGCCGATGAAGTCGTGCGTCTCGAACTGCTGCTGCGCGTTCCAGCCAATTTGGCCGCCCACATAGAGCGTGCCATTGTGGACATGGACCCCATTGGCATAGCCTTTGGCGGGCAGCCACCCATCGGGTTGAATGACTTGATGCATGAACAGGGGCTCCTTCATTAAATGGGGTCAGGTTCAGATTAACGGTTGCGCCGCGCCTTGCAAGGCCTGCCACAGATCGGGCGGCCAGCGGGTGGACTGCAAGGGCTTGAGCTGCACGCACACCAGCGTGACCGCGGCTTGCCAGCGCAGCTCGCCCTGGCAAAGCGCTTGCACGCGCAGGCTCACACGGTTGGCGGCCAGCTCTTGCACATGCAATCGCATCTGGAGCACCTCGCCCAGGCGGCAGGCCTTGACGAATTCGACTTGCAGCGTCACCGTGGGCACGCCCATGGCCAGCTCGCCATGCATGCGCGCAAACGAGCAGCCCAGGCGATCAAACCAGGCCTCGACGACGTTGTTGATCATCTCGACCAGACGCGGATAAAACACAATGCCCGCCGGATCGCAGTGGGCAAAGATGACCGGCACGTCCTGCTCGAAGGCCGGCGCGGCGCTGGGTGGTTGGGGAAAGAGGCTGCGGGACATGCGGGTCTGTGCCTGGCGGGTCAGCCCGCATCGCGCAGGCGAAAGCGCTGGATCTTGCCCGTGGCGGTCTTGGGCAGCTCTTTGGAAAAGATGACTTTGCGCGGGTATTTGTAGGGTGCGATGGTCGCCTTCACATGCTCTTGCAGGGTGCGCACCATGGCCTCGCTGGGCAGATCGGACTCGCTCAAGACCACGTGGGCGCACACAATCGCGCCGCGCTCGGCATCGGGCTCGCCCACCACGGCGCATTCCTTCACCGCAGGGTGGCGCAGCAAGGCGGCTTCGACCTCGGGGCCGGCAATGTTGTAGCCCGCCGAGATGATCATGTCGTCGTTGCGCGCCGCAAACCGAAAGTAGCCCGCCTCGTCCTGGATGAAGGTGTCGCCCGTGATGTTCCAGCCGCCTTCGACGTATTTCTTTTGCCGCTCGTCGTTGAGGTAGCGGCAGCCCGTGGGGCCGCGCACCGCCAAGCGCCCCATGGTGCCGCGTGGCACCTCGTGGCCTTGGTCGTCCACCACCTTGGCCTCGTACCCGGTGACAGGTTGGCCAGTGACGCCGGCATGGCTGTCGCCAAACCGGTTGGTGATGAAGATGTGCAGCATCTCGGTCGAGCCAATGCCGTCGAGCATGGGCTTGCCGGTTTTGGCCAGCCACTCCTCGTAGACGGGTGCGGGCAAGGTCTCGCCCGCCGACACCGCAGCGCGCAGGCTAGAGAGGTCAGCCCCCTCTTCCATGGCGCGCAGCATCACGCGGTAAGCGGTGGGCGCGGTGAAGCACACGGTGGCCTTGTGCTTTTGGATGATCTCGATGAGGTTGGGCGGCGTGGCGTTTTCCAGCAGCACCGCACAGGCGCCAAAGCGCAAGGGAAACACCGCAAGCCCCCCCAGGCCAAAGGTGAAGGCCAAAGGCGGTGAGCCCACGAACACATCCTCGGGCGTGACCTGCAAAACCTCTTTGGCGTAGCCGTCGGCGACGATGAGCAAGTCGCGGTGAAAGTGCATGGTGGCCTTGGGCTTGCCCGTGGTGCCCGAGGTAAAGCCCAGCAAGGCCACATCGTCGCGCCCGGTGGGCACGGCATCAAAGTGCACCGGCTTTTCCAGCGCCAGGCGGTCGAGCTCGGCATCGTGGTTGGCCGTGCCGTCAAAGCCAATGACCTTCTTCAAAAAGCGCGAGTCCTTGGCACAGGCCACGAGTTCATCCATGAGTCGCGTGTCGCACAAGGCCAGGCCAATCTCGGCGATGTTGACGATGGCATCGAGCTCCATGGCGCGCAGCATGGGCATGGTGTTGACCGCCACGCCACCGGCCTTGGTCACCGCCAGCCACACGGCCACCATGGCCGGGTTGTTGGCCGAGCGCACCAGCACGCGCTGGCCGGGCTTGAGGCCAAAGTCCTCGACCAGCACATGCGCAATGCGGTTGCTCCAATCGGCCAATTCCTTGTAGGTGCGTCGTCGCCCATTGCCCACCAGGGCGGTGCGGTCGCCAAAGCCCTTGGCCACCATGGCGTCGCTCAGCTCGTAGCCCGCATTCACATGGTCGGGGTAGGCAAAGCGTTCGAGCAAAAAATCGGGCCACTGGTTGGCGGGCGGCAAGTGGTCTCTGGCAAAGGTATCGACGTGAGCGGTGGGTCCAAGCATGGCGTTCTCCTGGCTGTCGTTCAGGTGTGGGTGAGGGCATGGCGGGCAATCACGACGCGCTGCACGTCGCTGGCGCCTTCGTAAATGCGCAGGGCACGGATGTCGCGATAGAGGTGTTCGACCACCGTGCCGCTTCGCACGCCATCGCCACCGTGCAACTGCACCGCCATGTCGATGACCTTTTGCGCCTCCTCGGTGGCAAAGAGCTTGGCCATGGCGGCTTCGCGCGAGACGCGCTCTGCCCCTTGGTCTTTGGTCCAGGCGGCGCGATACACCAGCAGCGCTGCTGCGTCGACGGACAAGGCCATGTCGGCAATGTGACCCTGCACCATTTGCAATTCGGCCAAAGGCTGGCCGGCAATGCGGCGGGTGTGGACGCGGTCAACGGTTTCATCGAGCGCGCGGCGCGCAAAGCCCAAGGCCGCTGCCGCCACCGTGGAGCGAAACACATCGAGCACCGACATGGCAATGCGAAAGCCCGCGCCCGGCTCGCCAATGCGCGCGCTCACCGGCACGCGACAGGCCTTGAAAGCCAGGCGGGCCAGCGGATGGGGCGCAATGGTTTGGAGCCGCTCGGCCACGCTCAGCCCTGGCGCATCGGCGCTCACCCAAAAGGCCGACAAGCCCTTGGCACCGGGTCCTTCGCCTGTGCGCGCAAACACGGTGTAGCCGTCGGCAATGCCGCCGTTGGAGATCCAGGTCTTTTCGCCATCCAGCACATAGTGGTCGCCTTGCAGCTGCGCGGTCATGGTGCTGTTGGCCACGTCCGAGCCCGATTGCGGCTCGGTGAGGGCAAAGGCGGTGATGGCCTGCCCCGCACGGCTTTGGCGCAGCACCTCGCGCTGGGCGGGGCTGCCAAAGAGCGAGACCGCCCCCGTGCCCAGGCCTTGCATGGCAAAAGCAAAGTCGGCCAGGCCATGGTGGCGCGCCAGCGTGTCGCGGATCAGGCACAGGCTTCGCACATCGAGCGCCCGCTCGGGGTGGTCGGGGTCAACGGCGCTATAGCGCAACCAACCGCCTTCGCCCAGCGCGCGCACCCATGCCCGTGTGAGCGCGTCGGCATCGTGCGCATCGTGCTCAGCGGCCAGGCGCGCTTGCGTCTCGCCCGCCCAGGCATCGAGCTCGCGCGCGAGCTGGCGGTGGTGCGGCTCGAAAAACGGCCAATCCAAAAAGCGGGTGTCTGACATGGCAATCCTTTGACAAAGCGTGGGCGAGGGCGGGCTCAATTGCCTTCGAAAACCGGCGTTTGTTTGGCGACAAAGGCGTGATACGCGCGGTGAAAGTCCTGGGTCTGCATGCAAATGGCCTGCGCTTGGGCCTCGGCTTCGATGGCCTGCTCCAAAGCCATGTTCCATTCGTGATTGAGCTGCGTCTTGGTCATCATGTGGGCAAAGTTGGGGCCTTCGGCAATGCGCTTGGCCAGGGCCTGTGCCTCGGCCAGCAGGGCATCGGGTTCGTGCAGCGCGTTGTAAAAGCCCCAGGCGAAGCCTTCCTCGGCTTTCATGGCGCGACCGGTGTAGAGCAAGTCGGCCGCGCGCCCCTGGCCAATGAGCCGGGGCAGCACCGCGCACGCGCCCATGTCGCAGCCGGCCAGGCCCACGCGGGTGAACAGGAAAGCCACCTTGGCGCGGGGCGTGCCCAGGCGCAAGTCCGACGCCATGGCCGCGATGGCACCCGCGCCCGCACACACGCCATCGACGGCGGCAATGATGGGCTTGCCGCAATGCAGCATGGCCTTGACCAGATCGCCCGTCATGCGGGTAAAGCGCAACAGCCCCGTCATGTCCATGCGGGTGAGCGGACCGATGATGTCGTGCACATCGCCGCCCGAGCAGAAGTTGCCCTCGTTGCTGGACCACACCACCACCTCGACCTCGCTGGAATAGGCCAGCGCACGGAACCAGTCGCGCAACTCGGCATAGCTGTCAAAGGTCAGGGGGTTTTTGCGCTCGGGGCGCTTGAGCCGGATCGTGGCAATGCGGTCTTGCAGTTGCAACTCAAAGTGCTGGGGGTTGAGCGACAGCACATTGCTGCCCACAGGGTTGAAGTCAAGGGGAGTGGATGCGGCGGTCATGTCAGGCCTCGTGGGGGTGGTGGGTCTTGGAGCAGGCCTTGCTTGAGCAATCCAAGCAAGGTGTGCAGTTGCAATTGTTGGTCTTCGCTGAGCGTTGACATCAGGCCAATCACCCATTGCTCATGGGCTTTGGCCATGGTCTCGAACGCCGCGCGCCCTTGCGCGGTCATGCGCACGCTGTAGGAGCGCCGATCCGACGGCGACACCAGGCGTTGCACCATGTTTTCTTTTTCAAGCTGGTCGACGATGGTGGTGATGTTGCCCCCCGTGACCATCATGCGGCGCGACAACTCGCCCATGGTGAGGCCGTCGGGCTCGCGTTCGAGTTGCGCCATGAGGTCAAAGCGCGGCAGGGTGATGCCAAAGCCTTCGCGCAGGCGCTGGCGCACGGTGTCTTCCAGCCGGATGGTGGTGGTGAGCAGGCGCAGCCACAAGCGCAGCGAGGTGTGGTCCTCGGCCAGCAAGCGGTGTTCCAGATCAGGGGCGGCGAGGTCGTTCATGGCCACGCCTCACTGTGACAGGCTGGCTTGTCGCAACCCTTCTTGGCGTGCGGCCTCGACCTGCATGAGTTGCTGCGCCTTGTCGCGCGAGAAGTTGGCCTCCATCTGGGCTTTGGCTGAGCGGTAGGCCTTGGGCCAGGCCACTGGGGTGTAGCCAATCTTGGCGGCTTCGCTCAGCGTCCACGCCGGGTTGGCCAGATGCGGACGCGCCACCGCGCACAAGTCGGCGCGTCCCGCTGCAATCACGCTGTTGACGTGATCGGCTTCGCTGATGGCGCCCACCGCGATCGTGGCAATGCCCGCCTCCTGTCGCACGCGATCGGCAAAGGGCGTCTGGAACATGCGGCCAAAGGTGATTTTTTCTTTCTTGCTCACCTGCCCCGATGAGCAGTCGATGAGGTCGGCGCCTGCGGCCTTGAACGCCTTGGCGATGAGCACCGCGTCGCTGGGCGTGATGCCGCCTTCAACCCAGTCATGCGCCGAGATGCGCACCGACATCGGCAAGTCTTTGGGCCAGGCCGCCCGCACTGCGGCAAACACCTCGAGCGGGTAGCGCAAGCGGTTTTCAAGCGAGCCGCCATGCTCGTCTTGCCGCTGGTTGGTGATCGGGCTGATGAACGAGGAGAGCAAGTAGCCGTGCGCGCAGTGCAGCTCCAGCCAGTCAAAGCCCGCCTCGGCAGCACGCCGGGTGGAGGCCACAAAGTCGGCCTTGACGCGGTCCATGTCCTCACGCGTCATGGCGCGTGACCAGGCGCTCTCTCCATCGAGGTATTGCTGGGGCGAGGCCGAGATCAGCGGCCAGGCGGCCTCGGGACCGCTGGCGGGCAAGGGCTTGTCAATGCCATCCCAGGCACGGCGAGTTGCCCCCTTGGCACCGGCATGGCCGATTTGCACCGCCATCTTGGCGTCGGTGTGCTCGTGCACCCAGTCGGTGATGCGCCGCCAGGCCTGGGTTTGTTCGTCGTTCCACAAACCAGGACAACCCGGCGTGATGCGCGCATCGGGGCTCACACAGGTCATCTCGGCAAACACCATGCCCGCACCGCCCATGGCGCGCGCACCCAGGTGGACGAGGTGGTAATCGCCCGCTAGGCCATCCACCGCCGAATACTGGGCCATGGGTGAGACCACCACGCGGTTTTTGAGCGTCACCGAGCGCACCTTGTAGGGCGTGAACATCGGGGGCGTGGGCACGCTGGGTGCCGCTGTGTGGGTTTGTTCGCTGGCGCGCTGGCCAAACCATTGCTCATAGCCTTCTAGCCACTGCTTGTCGCGCAAGCGCAGGTTCTCGTGGCCAATGCGCTGGCTGCGCGTGAGCATGGAATACATGAACTGCTCGGGCTCGAGCTGGTCGCAATAGCGTTCGCCACAGACCTCGAACCATTCCATGGCGTTCCAGGCCGCGTTCTGAATGCGCAAGGTGTCCACGCTGCGCACCGCCTGGTATTGCGCGAGCACTTGCCCGAGTTGCGCGGGCTGGTCGCCCACGGCCTTGAATTGTTTGACCAGCTCAATCGCGTCCTCAAACGCCAGCTTGGTGCCCGAGCCAATTGCAAAGTGCGCCGTGTGCACCGCGTCGCCCATGAGCACAACGTGGCTGCCGTTCTGGTTCTTGATCCACCAGTCCTGGCAAACCACACGCTGGAAGTTGAGCCAGGCCGAGCCGCGCAAATGGCGCGCATTGGTCATGAGCTTGTGGCCTTGCAGGTTGTCGGCAAAGAGCTGTTCGCAAAAAGCGATCGACTGGTCCTGGTCGGCCTTGTCCAGGCCGTGCGCGAGCCACACGTGCTCGGGGCATTCGACGATGAAGGTGGTGGTCTTGTCGTCGAACTTGTAGATGTGGGCCTGAAACCAGCCGTGCTCGGTCTTTTGAAAGTCGAAGGTGAAGGCGTCGTAGAGGCGGTGCGTGCCCAGCCAGATGTAGCGGTTGGGGCGCACCACGATGTCGGGCTTGAAGTGCGCCTTGTATTTGTTGCGGATGGTGGAGTTGATGCCGTCGCTGGCGATGATGAGGTCGGCCTCGGGGTAGTCGTCGTCGGAGCCCGCCTCGCATTCAAACACCAGCTTGACGCCCAGCTGTTCACAGCGGGCCTGAAGGATGTTGAGCAGTTTTTTGCGGCCAATGCCCACAAAGCCGTGCCCACCCGAGCGGATGGTGCGCCCCTTGAAGAGCAACTCGATGTCATCCCAGTGGTTGAAGGCTTGCTGGATTTCGTCGGCAGTTTGCTTGTCCCACAGGCGCATGTTGTCCATGGTCGCGTCGGAGAACACCACACCCCAGCCAAAGGTGTCGTAGGGCTTGTTGCGCTCCACCACGGTGATGTCGTGCGCCGGATTGACCTGCTTCATCAGCAATCCGAAGTAAAGACCCGCGGGACCCCCGCCGATGCAAACGATGTTCATGCTTACCCCTTTGTTCAGGCCTTGATATTTGAAGCTTGAACTAATTTAAGGCTTTGAACCCCATTGATCACCAGGGGAAATCCCTGGGTTTTGGTCACTTCTGCGGTTGAGGGCCGATTGACATCTGAAAACCGGGAATAGGACAATAAACGGGCAAAATTCATTGGTTAACCAAGGATTGAGAAAAAATTTTTTGCAAAACATGATTTAATGATCGCATGTTGCACCGTTATTCGTTTTCCAACTTCCAGTCCTTCAGGGCGCGCACCGAGGTATCGCTCGTGCTGGACCGCAAAGTCCCACAAGCCGTCTGGTCACGGTCTTGTGGCTCAGGCGAGCGGGTGAGCACGGTGATGGCCGTCATGGGTCCCAATGCCAGCGGCAAAACCGCCTTGCTCAAACCAGTCCTGTTTTTGGCCTGGTTTGTCAGTCGGTCCTTCGGGCTTGAGCCGACTGCGCAATTGCCCTTGCACCCCCATGCCGCTGCGCCTGATGCGGTCAGCGAATTCGAACTGGAATTTGACTCAGAAGGTCGTCTATGGCGCTACACGCTGCGTTGCACGCCGCAGCGCGTGTTGTTTGAGGCTCTTTACGTGAAGCGAAAGCGCATGGGTTATGTGTTTGTGCGTGAATGGCAAGATGCCATCCAGGGATACGAAGTGCGACAACAAGATTTCGGCTTGGCAGCCTCCGAGGCCAAAAAGGTCAGGCCCAATGCCTCACTCATTGCCACCGCGGCCCAATACGGCGTGCCCCTCGCCCAGCGTCTGGCCAACCCTTCGGTCTTCGGCAATGTGCATCAGTTGGGTCGCCAGCTCAATGACGAGGCACAACTCGCAGCGGCGGCCAACTACTTTGCCGCCCGGGAGGATGAGCGTGAGCACATGGTGCGCCTGCTTTCGACCTGGGATTTGGGCTTGAGCGATGTGCAATTCCGCGAGCTCGAAACCATCAAGCCCGATGGACAAAAAGAAAAAGTCTGGTGGCCCATTGGCATTCACCATGCGGGCGACGGGAAGTCGTTTGAATTGACGTTCTGGCTGGAGTCCAGTGGCACGCGAGGTGCATTGATGTTGCTGCACAAACTTCTGCCCGCGCTCAAAGCCGGTGGCCTGGCCGTGATCGACGAATTTGAAAGCGATTTGCACCCCCACATGCTCGAGCCCATCCTCGATTTGTTTGCAAGCGAGGTGACCAATCCCAACGGGGCGCAGTTGCTGTTCACCTGTCACGCGGGTGAGGTTTTGAATGTGGTGCATAAATCTCAAGTGACTTTGGTGGAAAAAGACGACCGCAATGAGAGCAGTGCCTGGCGCCTGGACAGCGTAGAGGGCATCCTCAGCTCAGACAACTTTTACGCCAAATACATGGCGGGTGCATACGGAGGCGTACCCCACTTATGAATCGAGCCGGCAAGGCACGTCAAATTGCTCGCGCTGTGTTGGTTGTCGGTGAGGGGGATTCAGAGGTGCACTTTTTGAAGCACCTGAAGTCGAACTACGTTTCGCGTGGCTCGGGCGTGTCGGTGCAGATCAAAAACGCGAGGGGCAAAGGCGCCATGCATGTGGTGGACTTTGCCATTCGCCATTCCCGAAATGCCGACTACGACCTGCGGGTGGCCTTGCTCGATGCCGATACGGACTGGAACGACCGCGCGAATCAAATGGCAAAAAAAGGACGCATCAAGGTCTTGGTGTGCCAGCCCTGCCTCGAAGCCGATTTGCTGCGCTGCCACGATGTGCCCGTCCAGGGGTTGAACAGCGCACAAATCAAAGTGCGATTCATGAAGGCGTTCGGACTCGATGCCTCACAAGCCGCCGTCTACAGCACACATTTCCCGTTGCACTTGCTGGAAGCAGCCAGGTTGCGCGTTGACAACCTGTCGACCTTGCTGACCCTATTGGCCACTGGCCACATACCGCCTTGATGCCTGCTCACCGCCCCGCGTACGACCGCGCGTAGGCCTCGTACCAGGGCAGGCATTCGGCATTGGCCATGGCATCGCGGTTCAACACCTTGTCGATGGGCTGGCCGAGCATGAGCTTTTTGATGGGCAACTCCTGCTTTTTGCCCGTGAGCGTGCGCGGGATGGCGGGCGCTTGCACGATCTCGTTGGGGATGAAGCGCGGCGAGAGCGCCGTCTTGATGGCGTGGTTGAGCCTGGCCTTGAGCGCCTCGTCGAGGCTCACGCCCTCGCGCAGCACGACAAAAAGCGGCATGAAGCTGTCTCGCCCCAGGTATTCCAGGTCCACCACCATGGCGTCGAGCACCTCGGGCAGGGCTTCGACGGCGCTGTAGAGCTCGCTGGTGCCCATGCGCAAACCATGGCGGTTGATGGTGGCGTCGCTGCGGCCATAAATCACACAGTGGCCCGTGGGGGTGATCTTGAGCCAATCGCCGTGCCGCCACACCGCGCCCATGTCGGCGGGGCCATCGCCACCGCCGGGCTTGCGGCC
>JACCDW011462405.1_pt1 | contig 26635 bp, 29 predicted proteins | sample 7449781 | NCBI WGS metagenome assembly JACCDW01 (sample SAMN15323449, study PRJNA562643) | freshwater metagenome | isolation source: river surface water | place: USA:Blue River Watershed | collected 2017-08-18
ATCGTTGACATCGTCGGCCGCGAAATCCTGGACAGCCGAGGCAACCCCACCGTCGAATGCGACGTGCTGCTGGAGTCCGGCGTGATGGGCCGCGCCGCCGTGCCGTCTGGCGCCTCCACCGGCAGCCGCGAAGCCATCGAACTGCGCGACGGCGACAAGGGCCGCTACCTGGGCAAGGGCGTGCTCAAGGCTGTGGAGCACATCAACACCGAAATCTCCGAGGCCGTGCTGGGCCTGGACGCTTCCGAGCAGGCTTTCCTGGACAAGACCCTGATCGATCTGGACGGCACCGACAACAAGAGCCGCCTGGGCGCCAACGCCATGCTGGCCGTGTCCATGGCCGTGGCCCGCGCCGCCGCCGAGGAAGCCGGCCTGCCCCTGTACCGCTACTTTGGCGGCATGGCCGGCAAGGAGCTGCCCGTGCCAATGATGAACGTCATCAATGGCGGCGCCCACGCCAACAACTCGCTGGACTTGCAAGAGCTGATGATCATCCCGGTGGGCGCACCCTCCTTCCGTGAAGCCATCCGCTGGGGCGCCGAGGTCTTCCACGCACTCAAGAAAATCATCCACGACAAGGGCATGAGCACGGCGGTGGGCGACGAAGGCGGCTTTGCCCCCAGCGTCGAAAGCCATGAAGCCGCGCTGCAGCTGATCCTGCAGGCCATCGACCAGGCCGGCTACACGGCCGGCGAGCAGATCGCCCTGGGCCTGGACTGCGCGGCCAGCGAGTTTTACAAGGACGGCCAATACGTGCTCGAAGGCGAAGGCGGCATTGCCCTGACCGCCGAGCAGTGGACCGACATGCTGGCCACCTGGGTCGACAAGTACCCCATCATCTCCATCGAAGACGGCATGGCCGAAGGCGATTGGGACGGCTGGAAGCACCTCACCGAGCGCCTGGGCGACAAGGTGCAGCTGGTGGGCGATGACCTGTTCGTGACCAACACCAAGATCCTCAAGGAAGGCATCGACAAAGGCATTGCCAACTCGATCCTGATCAAGATCAACCAGATCGGCACCCTGACCGAAACCTTTGAAGCCATCGAGATGGCCAAGCGCGCGGGCTACACCGCCGTCATCAGCCACCGCTCGGGCGAGACCGAAGACAGCACGATTGCCGACATCGCCGTGGGCCTGAACGCCGGCCAGATCAAGACCGGCTCGCTCTCGCGTTCGGACCGCATGGCCAAGTACAACCAGCTGCTGCGCATCGAGGAAGACCTGGGCGATGTGGCCGTCTACCCCGGCCGCGCCGCCTTCTACAACCTCAAGTGAGCCTGAACGGCGCTGCGATGGGCAACCGCCTCATCCCGATCGTGCTGATCGCCTTGCTGCTGGTGCTGCAAGGTCAGCTCTGGTTCGGTCGGGGCAGCCTGCCCTTTGTGGCCGAGCTCGAGCAGCAGCTGCGCGAGCAAAAGCAGGCCAACGACGAGGCGCGCCGCAGCAACGAGCAGCTCAGCGCCGAGGTCAACGACCTCAAGGAAGGCCTGAACATGGTGGAAGAGCGGGCCCGCCATGAGCTGGGCATGGTCAAGCCCAACGAAATCTTCGTGCAAATTGCCAAGTGAGCCGTCTGCGGCCACGCGCCGGCGCATCGCGGTGCTCGGCGCACCTGGCACCGGTGCCGCAGCGCTGGCCGAGGGCTTGCGCGCCGCACTGGGCCTGCACCCCGCTTTCGAAATCACCCGCCCTGGGCAGCCCGAGCCCGGTCACGACCTCGTGCTGCTCATGGGCCTGTCGGCCAGCGCCGTGTCGCCCGAAGTGCGCGCTGCGCAACGCCAGGCCGACACGGCGCTGCGCGCCCGCTTGCAGGCGCTGAAGCTGCCGTTTCAGGTGGTCTATGGCGAAGGCCCGGGGCTGCTGAACAACGCGCTGCTGGCGCTGGGCCTGACAACCGACGAGGCCGCGCAAGCCCAGCGCGAAGCGGCCCAGTTCAATCTGAACCGCGGGCGCACACCCTGGTCCTGCGAAAAATGCAGCGACCCCGATTGCGAGCACCGGCTGTTCACCGGGCTGCTCAAACCCTGAAGCCGCTTCGGACGCCGGCCTCAGTGCACCGACCCGTCCATGCCCGGCGTGTTCACGGAGGCGGTGAACAGGCCCGCCGCATCGACCGGGTCAAAGCGGTATTGCGCGCCGCAGAAATCGCAGCCCACTTCGATCTGGCCCTGCTCGGCGATGATGCTCTCGGCCTCGGCCACACCGAGGTTGCGGATCATCTGCGATACACGCTCGCGGCTGCAGTTGCAGGCAAAGCGCGGGCCCTGCTCGCCCACCAGCGGCTCGAAGCGCGCCAGCGGCTCTTCCCAAAACAGGCGGCGCAGGATGGTCTCGGCATCGAGGGTGAGCAACTCTTCGCGTTTGAGGCTCTTGGCCAGGATCGCGATGCGGCCGAAATCCTCGCTTTGGCCCAACTCGGCCTCGCGCGCCACCGAGTCCATCTGCCCCGCCAGATTGCCCTCGCCCTCGATGGGCAGGCGCTGAATCAGGAGGCCGGCAGCGACCTTGTCGTCGGCGGCCAGCACCAGCACCGTGTCGAGCTGCTCGGACTGCAGCATGTAGTGCTCCAGCACCGCCTGCAGGCGTTCGAGTTTTTCGCCCTGGTCGCCAAACAGCGGCACCACGCCCTGGTAGGGCTGCTGGCCCGGCAGGCGGTCCTGGGGGTCCAGCGTGATGGCGCAGCGGCCCTGGTTGTTCACATTCACCATCTGGCTCAGGCTCGCGTCGCCGGCCACCTCCCCCACCTGGGTGCAGGTGGCGCGCAGGCTGAAGTCGGGCTGCACCTCGACCACGCCGACCTTGACCGGGCCATCGCCAAAAATCTGCAGGATGAGCGCGCCATTGAACTTGATGTTGCCCTGCATCAGCACGCCCGCGGCCGCCATCTCACCCAGCAGTTGACGCACCGGCGCCGGGTACGGCCCGGTATGGGTGTTGGCCGCGCGGCGCGCCAGGATGTCCTGCCAGGCGTCGGTCAGGCGAACCAACATGCCGCGCACCGGCATGCCCTCGAAAATGAATTTGTGCAGTTCAGACAATGTGCGGGGTCGCCCCAGGCGGGGCGCCTTTCTTCAAGCGATTTTTTTCAGGCCCGCCTTGAATCGGCGGGCGTTGTCGATGTAGTGGCGGGCGCTGCGGCGCAGGCCCTCGATCTGCTCGGGGCTCAGCTGGCGCACCACCTTGGCCGGCGTGCCCATGATCATGGAGCCGTCGGGGAATTCCTTGCCCTCGGTCACGAGCGAGCCCGCGCCCACCAGGCAGTTCTTGCCGATTTTCGCACCGTTGAGCACCACCGCACCGATGCCGATCAGCGACTCGTCGCCAATGGTGCAGCCGTGCAGCATGACCATGTGGCCCACCGTCACGTGCTTGCCCACCACCAGGGGCAGCCCATGGTCGGCGTGCAGCACGCTGCCGTCCTGGACGTTGCTGCCTTCGCCGATCGCGATGTGCTCGGTGTCGCCACGCACCGTGGCGCCAAACCACACGCTCGCATCGGCGCCCAGGGACACGGCGCCCATCACCTGGGCACTGTCGGCCACCCAGACGCTGTCGTGCAGTTGGGGAATGTGCTCATCGAGCTGGTAGATCGCCATGGTGCTGTCTCCGGTCAAAAGGGGCTGGGAACGGTTTTTTTAGAATTGTAGGGATGGAACCGAGAGCCCACGCCCTGCACGCGCTTGCCCTGGCCGAGCCCGAGGCCAAATGCGCCGCGGTGCAGGCCCTGTGGGCTGCACGCACGCAATGGCGTTTCGACGCGTCCGCGCTGCCCGAGCCGCTGCGGCCCTTGCCTGGCCGCCCCGCCCTGCCGCGCCTGATCGCGCCCGCCGAGGTGCCGCAGCGCAGCCCCTACACGGTGGAGGGCCGCGCCGCGCTGGTGCACGCAATTTGCCACATCGAGTTCAACGCCATCAACCTCGCGCTCGACGCCGTCTGGCGCTTCGGCGGCATGCCCGAAGATTTTTACCGCGACTGGCTGCAGGTGGCCGAAGAAGAGTCGCGCCACTTCGAGATGCTGCACGCGCAGCTGCAGGCCATGGGCCAGCGCTATGGCGACTTTGACGCGCACGACGGCCTGTGGACCATGTGCGAGAAAACGGCGGACGACATCACCGCGCGCATGGCCCTGGTGCCGCGCACGCTCGAGGCGCGCGGCCTGGACGCCACGCCCCTGATCCAGGCGCGGCTGCGCAAAGTGAACACGCCCGATGCGCACGCGGTCTGTGCCTGCCTGGACGTGATCCTGCGCGACGAGATCGGCCATGTGGCGATCGGCAACCGCTGGTACCGCTGGCTGTGCGAGCGCCAGGGGCTCGACCCGGTGGCGCACTACAAGCACCTGGCGCATCGCCACCGCGCGCCGCGCCTGCGCCCGCCCTTCAACACCGAGGCCCGTGAGGCGGCCGGCTTCAGCGCCGAAGAAATCGCCTTTCTGGCCTCGGACGGCGTCTCGGCCTGAGCAGGCCGTAGCGCCCGCCGATGGCGCGGGACTTGGCAAGACTAGGCCAATGGCCTACATTTTGGCATCGGTACGCGGGTCTTTGCGGTGGTCTACACCCCTCGCCCTCACGCCACCCGAATCATTTCGGCCCGCAAGGCCAATGCCCGAGAGGTCAAGCACTATGACAACCGTCCGCATGAAGATTGAAGCCGCCTCCCCTGCCCAAGCACGGGTCGGCCGGGTCAACACGGCCAAGCTCGATGCCACCACCGAAGCCCAGCTCCATGAACAGGCGGCGCAAGACGAAGCCGCTGCCCTGCAGGACGCCGCCAAATTCGCGCGCCGTGTGCGCCGTCGCCTGGGCTTCAGCCAAGCCGAATTCGCCGCTCGCATCGACGTGTCGCTCGAAACCATCCGCAACTGGGAACAGGGCAAACGCAGCCCCACCGGCGCGGCCAAGGCCTTGCTCAAGGTGCTGGACAAGGCACCCGAAGCGGCGCTGGCGGCTTTGCACTGAAACGCGCTCAACCCCGCGGGTGGTGCTGCGCGTGCAGCGTTTTGAGGCGCTCGCGCGCCACATGGGTGTAGATGGTGGTGGTCGAGATGTCGGCGTGGCCCAGCAGCATCTGCACCGCGCGCAAATCCGCCCCGTGGTTGAGCAGGTGGGTGGCGAAGGCGTGGCGCAGGGTGTGCGGCGACAGCGGCGCACTGATGCCGGCCTGCAGCGCGTAGCGCTTGACCAGGTTCCAGAACATCACGCGCGACATGGCCGTGCCCGGCTTGGGGCCGGCGGCGGTGACAAACAGCGCATCGCTTGGGCGACCGCCCAGCAGGGCCGCTCGCGCCTGCCGCAAGTAGTGCTCGAGCCAGCGCCCGGCCTCCTGGCCAAAAGGCACCAGCCGCTCCTTGCTGCCCTTGCCGAGCACGCGCAACACCGCGTCGTTGAGCGACACATGCAGGGCCTTCAGGCCCACCAGCTCGCTCACGCGCAGGCCGCTGGCGTACATGAGCTCGAGCATGGCGCGGTCGCGCAGGCCCAGGTCGGTGGCGACATCGGGCGCGGCCAAGAGCGCGTCGACCTGCGCTTCGCTGAGCGCCTTGGGCATGCGCAGCGGCTGCTTGGCCGAGAGCAGTTTGAGCGTGGGATCCTGGCTCACCAGGCCTTCGCGCAGGGCCCAGCGAAAAAAGCGCTTGAAAACCGTGAGGCGCCGGTTCGCCGAGCTCGCCTTGCTGTGCGCGTGGCGCTCGGCGAAATAGGCCTGCAGCTGGTGCTCTTGCGTGCCCAGCAGATCGCCCCCGTGTTCCAGCAGCAGCCAGCGCGCGCAGAGCGTGAGGTCGCGCTTGTAGGCGGCCAGGGTGTTGGGCGAGAGGCCGTCCTCGAGCCAGAGCGCGTCGGCAAAGCGGTCGATCAGCGCCTGGCTCTCGGGATGCATCAATCCAGGCGCAGCTTTTGCGTGTCGACGACTTTCTTGTAGACCTCGAACTCGGCCTTCATCTGGGCCGCGAACTGCTCGGGCGTGTTGGCCACGATCAGCGAGCCCGTGTCTTCGATGCGCTTGCGCACGGCCGGCTCTTCGAGCGCCTTTTTCACGCCGGCATTGACCTTGTCCACCACCTCCTTGGGCAGGCCCTTGGGTCCGTAGATGCCGTAATACGCCATGCGGTTGACGGGCTCGAGGCCGACATCCTTGAAGGTGGGCACACCGGGCAGCACCGCCAGGCGCTGCGGCGCGGCCACCACGATGGCGATCAGCTTGCCCGACTGGATGAAGGGCAGCGCCGAGGGCAGGTTGTCAAAGATGATCGGCACCTGGCCGGCCACCGTGTCGTTCAGGGCCGGGCCCGCGCCCCGGTAGGGGATGTGGGTGATGAACACGCGCTCCAGGCTCTTCCACAGCTCGGTCTGCAGGTGGCCGATGCCGCCCGTGCCCGAGGACGAGTAGGAATATTTGCCCGGGTTCTTGCGGATCTCGGCCACAAAGCCCGCGTAGTCCTTGGCCGGGAAGCTCGGGTGCACCGCGATCACATTGGGCGTGGCCGCCACGTTGATGATGGGCGTGAAGTCGGTCAGCGGGTTGTAGGGGATCTTGGGGTTGATCGCGGGGTTGGCCGCCGTGGTCGAGACGGTGGCCATGCCCAGGCTGTAGCCATCGGGGGCGGACTTGGCCGTTTCATTGGCGCCGACCACGCCGCCGCCGCCGGCCTTGTTTTCGACCACGACCGACTGGCCCAGCGCCTTGCCCAGCGGCTCGGCGATGGTGCGGGCCACGATGTCGGTGGTGCCGCCCGGCGCAAAGGGCACCTGCAGTTTCACAGGGCGGTTGGGGTAAGCCTGTGCCCAGGCCTGGGTGGCCAGCACCGATGCGGCCGCCAGGGCCAGCCATGCACGACGTGTCATCAACATCACTCCTTTTAAAAACAACGTTTGATGATAAGCACAAATCGCGCCCCCTTCCCCCCGCACTTGCCCGCACCCGCCCGCAGGCGACAAGGCCTGGGCGCCAGGGCGGCTATGCTCGCCGCGTGAACTTCGCTCAGCTGCTTTTCCCCGATTTTTCGCTCATCCTCTGTGGTTACCTGCTGTGCCGCTTCACGGCGCTCAACCGCTCGGTCTGGCAGCATGTGGACAGCCTGGTCTACTACTTTTTGTTTCCGCTGCTGCTGTTCCATTCGATCGTCAAAAGCCCGATCGATCTGGGCGCGGCGTCCAGCCTGATCGCCGCCGGCCTGTCGCTGGCGGCCAGCGCGATCGCCCTGTCCTACAGCCTGCCGCACTGGCCGCTGCTGGGCCGCTTGCTGGACCGGCGCGAGCACGCGGCCAGCGCCCAGGTGGGCTTTCGCTTCAACTCCTTCATCGCCCTGGCCCTGGCCGAGCGCATCGCCGGACCGCAGGGCCTCCTGATGGTCTCGATGCTGATCGGCGTGTGTGTGCCCATCTTCAACATCGGCGCGGTCTGGCCCATGGCCCGCCATGGCAACACGCATTTCGGCCGCGAGCTGCTGCGCAACCCGCTGATCATCGCCACCGTCTCGGGCCTGATCGCCAACCTGCTGGGCTTTCGCCTGCCCTTCTGGCTCGAACCCACGGTGCAGCGCATCGGTGGCGCCTCGCTCGCGCTGGGCCTGATGGCCGCGGGCGCGGGCATGCAGCTGTCGAGCTTGCGCCAGGGCAAGGTGCTGGGCGTGAGCGTGCTCTTGTGCAAGCACCTGGCGCTGCCGCTGCTGGCCTGGATGTGGTGCCGCGTCTGGCAGCTCGACGCCACGCAGACCACGGTGCTGCTCGCGTTCTCGGCCCTGCCCACGGCCTCGACCTGTTATGTGCTGGCCTCGCGCATGGGCTACAACGGGCCCTACGTGGGCGCGCTCGTGACCCTGTCCACGCTCTCGGGCATGCTGAGCCTGCCGTTCGCGCTCGCTGTGCTGGCCTGAGGCCTGGATGCGCCACAGGGGCGCGACAGGGCAGCGGCACGGGCCCGGGGGCTTCAGCGCCCCAAGGACCAGGCCACCTGTTCGGCCACCACCGCATCGGCGTGCCCTTGCCAGCGCTGCAGCGCCTGGCGCAGCTGCTGCGCCTCGTCGGCCGTCAAAGCGGGCGACGCCAGCGCGTTGCCCGCCGCGAGTGCGAGGTTGCGCAGCCAGCGCGCATGGCCGATGCGGCGAATGGCGCTGCCCTCGGTGCGGCGCAAAAACTCGGCCTCGTCCCAGGCCAGCAGTTCGGCGATCGCCGTGCCCGCCAGGCCCGCGCGCGGCCGCCAGTCGGGCACGGCGCTGCGCTGCGCGAACTTGTTCCAGGGGCACACGAGCTGGCAATCGTCGCAGCCGTAGACGCGGTTGCCGATCAGGGGCCGCAGGTCTTCGGGGATGGGCCCCGCATGCTCGATCGTGAGGTAGGAGATGCAGCGGCGCGCATCGAGCCGGTAGGGCGCGACGATGGCGCGCGTCGGGCAGGCATCGAGGCAGGCGGTGCATTGGCCGCAATGCGGGCTGACGGCCGCTGTGGGCGGCAGCGCCAGGTCCACAAACAACTCGCCCAGGAAAAACATCGACCCCGCCTCGCGCGACAGCGCCAGCGTGTGCTTGCCGCGCCAGCCCAGGCCGCTGCGCGCGGCCAGCTCGACCTCGAGCACCGGCGCCGAATCGGTGAAGGCACGGTGCCCGAAGGGCCCGACCGCAACTTCGATGCGCTCGGCCAGTTTTTGCAGCCGCGTGCGCAGCACCTTGTGGTAATCGCGGCCCCGCGCATACAGCGAGACGACGGCCTCGGCCGGCTGCAGCGCCCGCGCGCCTTCACGCTCGGGCCAATCCCGGGGTGTGCCCTCGGGCAGGTAGTCCATGCGCGCCGTGACCACGCTCACGGTGCCCGCCACCAGCTCGGCGGGCCGCGCGCGCTTCATGCCGTGGCTGGCCATGTAGGCCATGCCGCCGTGAAAGCCCGCGTCCAACCAGGCCCGCAAGCCCGGCTCGGCGCTGGACAAATCGACGCCGGCCACCGCCATTTGCGACAATCCCAGCTCACGGCCCCAGCCCTGGATCTGGGACCACAGTTGTTCAGGATCGATTGCCGGATGAGTGCGCTTCACGCTGCGATTGTAGAAAGCCCCTCCCCGCCCTTGCCGCTCACGCTGCACTGGGCCGACGAGCCCGCCACCGAGGCCTGGGCCGGCGCGCTCGCGCGGGCCCTGGCGCGCTGGCCGGGCGGGCGGGACGCCGTGATCGCCTTGCGGGGCGAGCTCGGTGCGGGCAAGACCACGCTGGTGCGCCACCTGCTGCGCGCCTGCGGCGTGCAGGGCCGCATCAAGAGCCCGACCTACGCCGTGGTCGAACCGCACCAGGGCAGCCTGGACGGCGCGCCCTGGCCGATCTGGCACTTCGATTTCTACCGTTTCAACGACCCGCGCGAGTGGGAAGACGCGGGCTTTCGCGACGTCTTCGCCGGCCCCGGCCTCAAGCTCATGGAATGGCCCGACAAGGTCGCCGGCCAGCTGCCGCCGCCCGATTGGGTGATCGCGATCGAGGCGCTGGACGAATCGGCGCGCCAGGTGCGGGTGCACGCCGAGACCGCGCGCGGGCGCCAGTGGCTGGAGGCCGGCCTTGCAGGCTGAACGCCGACAGCTCTTGCGGCTCATGCGCGCGGGCGCCGCGGTGCTCACGCTGGGCGTGGGCGAACTGGCGCGCGGCGCCAACCTGGTGGCGGTGCGCGTCTGGCCCGCGCCCGACTACAGCCGCGTCACGCTCGAATCCGATGTGCCGCTCAAGGCGCGCCAGACCTTTGTGCCCTCGCCGCCGCGCCTGGCGGTGGACATCGAGGGGCTGGAACTCAACCCCGCGCTGCGCGAACTGGTGGGCAAGGTGCAGGCCGACGACCCCAACATCGCCGGCATCCGTGTCGGCCAGTTCAGCCCCAACGTGGTGCGCCTGGTGATCGACCTCAAGCGCGCCATCGCCCCGCAGGTCTTCACGCTCGCGCCCGTGGCCGCCTACCAGCACCGGCTGGTGTTCGACCTCTACCCCAGCGTGCCGGTGGACCCGCTGGAGCAGCTGATCCAGGAGCGCATCGGCGCGGCCCCGGCCCCGGCTTCTGCCGCCCCCGCCGGTGCGGGCCTGCCCGCGCCCGGCGCCCTGCCCGGCCCGCTGCACGACCCCCTGGGCGAGCTGATCGCGCGCCAGGGCCAGGCGCGCCCGCCCTCGACGCGCCGCCAGGACGTGGCCCCGCCCAGCGGGCCGGTGCTCGAAAGCCCGGACCACCCGCCACGCGAGAGCGTGGGCACCGACCGCCTGATCGTCGTCGCGCTCGACCCGGGCCACGGCGGCGAAGACCCCGGCGCCATCGGCCCCGGCGGCACGCGCGAAAAAGACGTGGTGCTGCGCATCGCGCACAAGCTGCGCGAGCGCATCAACGCCACCAGCGTGGGCGGCAACCCCATGCGCGCCTTCCTCACGCGCGACGCCGACTTTTTCGTGCCCCTGCATGTGCGGGTGCAAAAGGCGCGGCGCGTGCAGGCCGACCTGTTCGTGAGCATCCACGCCGACGCCTTTTTCACGCCGCAGGCACGCGGCGCCAGCGTGTTCGCACTCAGCCAGGGTGCGGCGTCTTCCAGCGCGGCGCGCTGGATGGCGCAAAAGGAAAACAAGGCCGACCTGATCGGCGGCCTCAACCTGGGCCACCAGGAGGCGCAGGTGCAGCACGCCCTGCTGGACATGAGCACCACGGCGCAGATCAAGGACAGCCTGCAGCTGGGCCACGCCATGCTGCGCGAAATCGGCCATGTGGGTCGCCTGCACAAGCCGCGCGTCGAGCAGGCCGGCTTTGCGGTGCTCAAGGCACCCGACATCCCGAGCGTGCTGGTCGAAACGGCCTTCATCAGCAACCCCGAGGAAGAGGAAAAACTGCGCAGCGAGGCCTACCAGGACCGGCTGGTCGATGCGCTGATGCGCGGCATCGCGCAGTACTTCTCGCGCAACCCGCCTTTGGCGCGCAGCCGCCGGGTCTGAGCGTTTGGCGCCGCGCGTGGCGCGCGAGGGGCCGGCGGCCGCGGCCCGGCGGCCCTGAAAAACCCAGTCACCTGCGCGGCAGCCAAGTCGCGCCGCCTTGCCTAGTCTGCGCAGCAGCAGGCCCGCCCCAGAGGCCTGCCCGACACAAGGAGACAAGCATGCGACTGCCTTCCCTGCTCAAGGCCATCGGCCTGGCCTGGGCGCTGGGCCTCGGCCTGGCCGCCACCGCGCAAACCTGGCCCAGCAAACCCATCCGCTGGATCATCCCCTACCCGCCCGGCGGCATCACCGACAGCGCCACGCGCATGGTGGTGCAAAAAATCACCGAGCAAACCGGCTGGACCATCGTGGTCGACAACAAGCCCGGCGCCAACTCCATCCTGGGCGCCGACCTCGCGGCCAAATCGGCGCCCGACGGCCACACCTTTGTCACCGTGATCGGTGCGCATGCGGCCAACGCCACGCTTTACGCGGGCCGCCTGCCCTACGACGTGGTCAAGAGCTTCGCCCCCGTCTCGCTGGTGGGCGTGGCGCCGCTGGTGATGACGGTGAACAACCAGCTGCCGGTGCGCAACGCCAAGGAACTGATCGACTACGCGCGCGCCAATCCGGGCAAGGTGGCGTTTGGTTCCTCGGGCGTGGGCGCGGCCGCGCACCTGACGCAGGAACTCTTCAAGCAGGTCGCGGGCGTCGACCTGGTGCATGTGCCCTACAAAGGCACGGCGCCGGCCCTGGCCGATCTGGTGGGCGGCAACATCCAGATCCTGACCGACACCGCCAGCGCCCTCATGCCGCATGTGCGCAGCGGCAAGATCAAAGGCCTGGCGGTGTTCGCGCAGCAGCGCGTACCCGGCGCGGCCGAGGTGCCGACCATGGCCGAGGCCGGTGGCCCGGCCATCGACGGCTCGACCTGGGTCATGTTCCTCGCGCCGGCGGGCGTGCCCAAGGACATCGTGCGGCGCCTGTCGGCCGAGACCGCCAAGGCGGTGGCCTCGCCCGACATCAAGACCCGCTTCGAAGCCCTGGGCATCATCACCGGCGACCCCTCGCCCGAGCACGCCGAGCGCTTCCTGAACGAGGAAATCGGCAAGTGGGCCAAGGTGATCCAGGCCGCCGGCGTCAAGGCCGAATAAGCCCCCTCGATCGGGTCCGGCGCGCGCTCAGGAGGGCTGGCGCGCGTCGGCCGGAACGCTGCGGCGGGCGCGCCAGGCACCGCCCAGCGCGATCAGCCCCGGCCCCAGGATCAAGGCCCAGATGATCTTGGACAGGTGCGTCTGCACCCAGGGCAAATTGCCGAAGAAATAGCCGGCCAGCAGCAAGCCGACCACCCACAGCAGGGCGCCCGCCACGTTGTAGAGCGTGAATTTGCTGCGCGTCATCTCGGCCACGCCCGCGACAAAGGGCACAAAAGTCCGCACAAAAGGCATGAAGCGGGCCAGCACGATGGTGATGCCCCCATGGCGCTCGTAAAAGGCGTGCGCCTGCTCGAAGGCCTGGCGGTTGAACCAGCGCGACTGCTCCCAGCGAAACACCTTGGGTCCGAAGTAGCGGCCGATGCTGTAGTTGAGCTGGTCGCCCAGGATGGCCGCGGCCAGCAGCAGGGCCATGGCCAGCGGCAGGTTCAGGAGCCCCGCCCCGCACAGCGCGCCCACGATGAAGAGCAGCGAATCGCCAGGCAGAAAGGGCATGAGCACCAGCCCGGTCTCGACGAACACGATCGCAAACAGCAGCGCATAGACCCAGGCGCCATGCTGGCCCACAAAGGCCTGCAAATGGCGGTCCACATGGAGGATGAAATCGATGAGCTGCAAAAGGATGTCCATCGCCCGATTATCGCGGCGGCCCAGGCCCACCGCCCCGCTGGGCCGCGGGGCGCTGTGGCACACTGCGCTCTGCTCTGGACACCCCCGGCGCCTGCGCCATGCGGGCCTGGCCGATCTTGAAAGTTGGAACCCGATGACACGCTTTTTGCTGACCCACAGCCTGCTCTGCGCCGCCCTGCTGGCCGGCCCGGCCTGGGCCCAATCGCCCGACCTGCCGGCGGGTGCGTTCGCCACCGTCAACGGCGTTGCGCTCAGCCAGGCGGCTTTCGACAAAGTGCTGCAGCTCAACCTCGAGCGCGGCCAAAAGGACACGCCCCAGCTGCGCCAGGCCCTGCGCACCGAGCTGATCGCGCGCGAACTGATGGTGCAGGAAGCCCAGCGCCGCAGCCTGGGCCAAAGCCCGGCCGCCCAAGAGGCCTGGGCGACCCTGCAGCAAAACTTCCTGATCGACCTGCTGGTCAATGACCACCTCGTGCAAAACCCGCTGAGCGAGGCCGATCTGCGGGCCGAATACGCGCGCCAGACCGGCCTGCTGCAAGACGCCCAGCAATACCAGCTGCGCCACATCGTGCTGGCCAGTGAAAGCGAGGCCAAGGCGGTGCTGTCCAGCCTCAAGAAGGGGCAAGACTTCGCGCGCCTGGCCCGCGAAAAATCCATCGATGCCAGCCGCGAGCGGGGGGGCAACCTGGGCTGGCTCACCTCCACCGACCTGGTGCCGCCGGTGGCACGCGCGGTGGCGGGCGCCAAGAAAAACGGGCTGCTGTCCGCCCCCGTCGAGGTCGATGGGCGCTGGCACCTGGTGCAGATCGACGAACGGCGCCCTTTCCAGGTGCCCCGATTCGAAGACGCCCTGCCGCAGCTGCGCCAGGCCCTGCTGCAGCAGCGCCGCATGCAGCTGCTCGACCAGCTGGCCAAGGCCGCCCGCATCCAGCCCTGAGCCCAACGAAAGCCACGCCATGTCCCAAGACCCCGCCCAGGCCACCCCCGGCGAAAGCACCCGCGTCTCGGCCAGCGATGCGCCCAGCGCGCCCGCCGACGGCACCACGGTGCAGGGGCGCAGCGTGTTCCTGGTCGAAACCACGGCCAGCGGCATCGCGGTGCAAACCAGCTTCCTGACCGAAGACGGCCAGATGCTGCAGATGCCGGCGATCTTTCCCAACCTCGATTACGCGCTCGCGCAAATCGACGAGTTGCGCCGCCTGGTCAGCCTGCACTTCGCGCAGGCCGCCCAGGTCGGCGCGCAGGTCATCGCGGCGCAGGCGGCACAGACCGCGCCCAACCCACCCGACACCCGATCCTGAACGCCCTTGCCGTGCGCCGCCCCATCCGCGAACTCCCCGATGAACTGATCAGCCAGATCGCCGCCGGCGAGGTGGTCGAACGGCCCGCGTCCGTTGTGCGCGAGCTGGTGGACAACGCGTTGGACGCCGGCGCACAAAACATCACGCTGCGCCTCCTGAGCGGCGGCACCCGCTTGATATCGGTCGAAGACGACGGCGGCGGCATCGCCCCCGATGAGCTGGCCACCGCGCTCAAGCGCCACGCCACCAGCAAGATCGGCAACCTCGATGAGCTCGAGTCGGTCATGACCATGGGCTTTCGCGGCGAGGCGCTGGCCGCCATCAACTCGGTCTCCGAACTCACCCTGCTCTCGCGCATGGAGGGCCAGGCCAGCGCCTTCGCGCTCGACGGCCGCACGGGCGAGCTGCGCCCCGCGCCCCGCGCCGTGGGCACCACGGTCGAGGTCAAGGAACTGTTTTTCTCGACACCCGCGCGCCGCAAATTCCTCAAAAGCGAGGCCACCGAGCTGGCGCATTGCATCGAGGCCGTGCGACGCCATGCGCTGGCCCGCCCCGATGTGAGCTTCGCCATCTGGCACGAAGGCAAGCTGGTCGAGCAGTGGCGCGTGCACCCCGGCGCGGCCGGCCTGGCGCAGCGCCTGGCCGATGTGCTGGGCAACGATTTCGTCGCGCAATCGGTCGCGGTGGACTGGCAGATCGGCCCGCTGCACGTGATCGGCCGCGCCGGCACGCCCGACGCCGCGCGCTCGCGGCCGGACCACCAGTTCGCCTATGTCAACGGCCGCTTCGTGCGCGACAAGGTGGTGATGCACGGTGCGCGCAGCGCCTACGAAGACGTGCTGCACGGCCACAAGCAGCCCGCTTATGCCCTCTTCATCCAGATCGACCCGACCCTGGTCGATGTGAACGTGCACCCGACCAAGATCGAGGTGCGCTTTCGCGACAGCCGCGCGGTGCACCAGGCGGTGCGCCACGCGATCGAGCAGGCGCTGGCCGCGCCGCGTTCGGCCGCGTTGGGCGAAGCCCCGGCCGATACCCTGACGCTGCAGACCAGCCCCGCCGCGCCTGCCTTGCCCGAATCGGCCCATTGGCGCCAGGGCAGCATGGCGCTGGCGTCGCGCACCGAAGCGCCCCATTTCGAGCGCCCGCGCGTGGACGCCGAGCGCGCCATGGCCGACCTGCTGGCGCTGTGGACGCCCCAGGCCACGCCAGCCCCCGCGCCGGCGGCGCAAGAGCGGATGCGCGAATGGACGGCACCTGCAACGCCCGCGCCCCTGCCTGAAACCACCCCGCAAGCCGACACCCACTGGCCGCTGGGCCGCGCCCTCGCGCAGCTGCACGGCGTCTACATCCTGGCCGAGAACGCGCAGGGCCTGGTGCTGGTCGACATGCACGCGGCGCACGAGCGCATCGTCTATGAACGGCTCAAGCAACAGCTGGGGCAAGATGCGGGCCGCATCGCCAGCCAGCCGCTCTTGATCCCGGCCACCTTTGCGGCCACGCCCGCCGAGGTGGCCACGGCCGAGGGCTGCGCCGACGCGCTCGCGCAGCTGGGCCTGGAGATTTCACCGCTGTCGGCCAAGACCCTGGCGGTGCGCACCGTGCCCACCAGCCTGGCGCAGGGCGACGCCGTCGAACTCGCGCGCAGCGTGCTGGCCGAGCTCGCGCAGCACGAGGCCAGCACCGTGGTGCAGCGCGCGCAAAACGAGGTCCTCGCCACCATGGCCTGCCACGGCGCGGTGCGCGCCAACCGCCAGCTCACACTGACCGAGATGAACGCGCTCTTGCGCCAGATGGAAGCGACCGAGCGCTCGGACCAGTGCAACCACGGCCGCCCCACCTGGCGCCAGATGACGATGCGCGATCTGGACGCCCTGTTCCTGCGGGGCCGTTGATGCGCGCCCCCGCCCTGCCCGTGCGCATGTCGCCGAAGCTGGTCGTGCTGCTGCTGGCGCTGCTTTTGGGCCTGCAGGCGGTCACCACCGACCTGTACCTGCCCGCGCTGCCCGCGATCCGCGATGTGTTTGGCGCGGGCATGGGCGAGGTCCAGCTCACGCTGAGCGCGCTGCTCCTGGCCTTCGGCCTCTCGCAGCTGGTCTGGGGCCCGCTGTCCGACCGCTTCGGTCGCCGCCCGATCCTGATCGGCGGCATGACGGCCTATGTGGCCGCTTCGCTGGCCTGCACCTTCGCCCCCGCCATGGGCTGGCTGATCGCGGCGCGTGCTGTGCAGGGTGTGGCCATGGGCGCGGCGGTGATGGCCGCGCGCGCCATCGTGCGCGACCTCTACCCGCCCACGGAGGGCGCGACCGTGATGTCCAAGGCGCTCACGGGCCTGGGCATCATCGCCTGCACCTGCGCGCCCCTGGGCGGCGTGCTGACCGACAGCGTGGGCTGGCGTGCCTCCCTGCTGGCCGTGAGCGGCTTCGGCCTCGTCACGCTGGCCATGCTGGTCTGGCGCTTTGAAGAGACGCTGGCCCGACCCAATCCCCAGGCGCTCGCGCTGGCCAGCCTGTGGCGCGCCAACCGCGAGATCCTGCGCCACCCGGCCTTTCGCACCTGGTGCGCGATCTCGGCGGGCTCTTACCTGGGCCTGTTCACCTTTTTGGCCACCTCGTCCTTCGTCTTCACCCGCAGCCTGGGCTACAGCAAGACGGCCTATGGCCTGTTCATGCTGACCATGTCGCTGTCCTACATCGTCGGCACGTTCTGGTGCCGCTGGATGCTCCGGCGCACCAGCGTGCACCGCACGGTGGGCGTGGCGGCGGTGCTCACGCTGAGCGCGGGCGTGCTGATCACGGTGCTGGCCCATGCGGGCCAGGGCCAGGACTGGTACGGCGCCTGGGCCGTGATGGGGCCCATCTACCTCTTCATGTTCGGCCACGGCGTGCACCAGCCCTGCGGTCAAAGCGGTGCGGTCGCGCCCTTTCCGCAGCGCGCGGGCACGGCCTCGGCGCTCAACGGTTTCCTCATGATGCTGGGCGCGTTTGCCATGGGCGGCTGGCTGGGCGCGCACATGGACGAGCCGGTGTTCGCGCTCGCGCACGGTCTGCTGCTGTGGTGTGTGTTCATCGCCGCCGTGGCCTGGACCGCGGTGCAGCGCCATGGCCGCCCGGCCGAAGTGCCGGCCGCCGCATGAGCACCGGGCGCGTCGATGCGGTCGCACTCGTGGGTCCGACCGCGAGCGGCAAGACCGCGGCCGCGCTGGCGCTGGCCCAGGCGCTGCAAGCGCAAGGCGGCGCCGAAATCATCAGCATGGACTCGGCCCTGGTCTACCGCGGCATGGACATCGGCACCGCCAAACCCAGCCGCGAAGAACTGGCCGCCGTGCCCCACCACCTGATCGACATCCTCGACCCGCTGCAAAGCTACAGCGCCGCCGAGTTCGCGCGCGACGCGGCGCGGCTCATGCAGGACATCCGCGCGCGCGGCAAAACCCCGCTGATCGTGGGGGGCACCCTGCTCTACCTCAAGGCGCTCACCGAGGGCCTGAACGAGATGCCGGCCACCGACCCGCAGGTGCGCGCCAACATCCAGCAACGCGCCGCCGAACAGGGCTGGCCTGCGCTGCATGCCGAGCTGGCCCGCGTGGATCCGGTCACCGCAGCGCGACTGGCGCCATTGGACGGCCAGCGCATTGGCCGCGCGCTCGAGGTCTGGACCCTGAGCGGCCAGCCGATCTCGGCCTTTCACCGGCAGGAGGCCGCGCAGGCGCCGGCCCACCTCATCCCGGTCATCAGCCTGGAGCCGCAAGACCGCGCCTGGCTGCACCAGCGCATCGCCCAGCGCTTTGAGGCCATGATGGCCAACGGCTTCATGGACGAGGTGCGCGCGCTGCGCGCGCGTGGCGACCTGCATCCCGAGCTGCCCTCGATGCGCTGCGTCGGCTACCGCCAGGCCTGGCAAGGGCTCGATGCGGGCTGGTCCGAGGCCGAGATCTGCGAGCGCGGCATCTTCGCCACCCGCCAGCTGGCCAAGCGCCAGCTGACCTGGCTGCGCGGCCTGGAGCAGCGCACGGTGGTGGCGGCCGATGCGCCGGATGCGCTGGCACAAACCCTGCGCAGCGGCTGGCGCGCCGCTCAGTCCGGCTGACGCCGGCTGGCCTTGAGACGGGACTGGATGGCCTTGCCCTGCAGACGCCGCTGCACCGAGGCGCGTGTGGGCCGTGTGGCCTTGCGCGCCTTGGGCGCGCGCGCATAGCGCTCGGCCAGCGCATACAGGCGCGCCCAGGCGTCCTGGCGGTTGGCCTCCTGCGTGCGGTGGCGCTGGGCTTTGAGGACCAGCACGCCCTCGGCCGTGAGCTGATTGCCCGGCGCCTGCAGCCAGCGGTTTTTGAGGGCTTCGGGCAGGCTGCTGGCGCGCACATCGAAGCGCAGCTGGATGGCGCTGGAGACCTTGTTCACGTTCTGGCCGCCCGGCCCCTGCGCGCGGATGGCGGTGAGCTCAACGTCGGCTTCGGGGATGTGCAGGGACATCGGGGTGGCCGTGGTGTGGAGGTTTGACCCGGCCCGTCCTGAACGGGCCCAAGGGTTCAGCCCGGATGGATCGGTCTCACTGCAGGGTTTCCTTGAGGCCCGCCGGGATGGGCAGGGGCAGGATCTCGATGCCTTCTTCGAGCAGGGCCTGCGTGTCTTCGAGGCTGGCCTGGCCGCGGATGCTGCGCTGCTCGGCCTCGCCATGGTGGATCTTGCGCGCTTCCTGCGCGAACTGGGCGCCCACGTCTTCGGCCTGGGCCATGACCTGGCGCACCATCTTGAGCCAGGCCGCCTGCAGCGGCGGGGGCACGAGTTGCGCCACCTCTTGCGCCGGTGCGGCGGGCACCGTGGCCGCGGGGGTCGGCTCGCCGCTGTGGCCCAGGTTCAGGCGCGGGGCCGAGGGCATTTTCTGGACTTCGGCCGCGTTGCACACCGGGCAGCTCAGCAGGCCACGCTCGCGCTGCGACTCAAAGTCTTCGTGCGAGGCAAACCAGCCTTCGAAGGCGTGGCCGTGGCGGCACTGCAGGTTGAGGACTTTCATGGTGTGGAGATCGGGGCGCACGCCTGCCAGTTCAAGGGCCAGGCGCCTGACAGGGCATTTTGCAGCCAAACCATGCAAGAAAGGGTCTTGGCGTCGGTCACTTTGCCCTCACGGCACCAGGCCAGCAGTTCCTGCGGCGTGGCGGTGAAGACTTCGAGGAACTCCCCGGCATCGGGCCGGCTGTTGCCGGCCACGAGGCCGCGCGCAAAATAAATGTGGATGACCTCGGTCGAATAGGCGATGGCCAGGTGCATCTGTCCGGCCCTGGCCCATTCGCGGGCCTGGTAACCGGTTTCCTCCAGCAGTTCGCGCTGGCCGCAGCGCAGCGGGTCTTCGCCGGCATCGAGCTTGCCCGCGGGCAGTTCGACCATCACCTGCCCGACCGGATGGCGGTACTGGCGCTCGAGCACGATGCGGGTCTGGCCGTTCGCGTCCTCGAGCAGGGGCACGACCACCACCGCCCCCGGGTGCACGAAAAACTCGCGCACGGCCTGCTGGCCGTCGGGCAGGCGCACGGTGTCGCGCAAAGCATGCAGGAAGCGGCCCTTGAACAGCTCTTCGCGCGCGGTGCGCTGCTCGATCAGGTGCTCGTCGGACATGGGGGCTCCGGAGGTGGCAGAGAGGGCTTGGACAGGCTCGGCCCGAACGCTGCGCTGGTGGCCCGAACGGTCGCCTGCTCAGCGCTGGCGCAAGAGGTAACGGTAAACGAAACCGGGGAAGGCCAGCGTGAGGAACATCGCGCCGGTCACGGCGTAAAACTCCCAGCGCTGCGGCGCGATCTGGCCGGCCTGCTGCTCCAGCGCCAGGCCGATGCCGCCGACAACAAAGTACAGCAGCACCAGCTCGAGCAGACGCCAGGCCAGATTTTTGGCGATGTGCCGCGGGCCCAGCAGCAGCACCCGCTGGCTCACAAAGGGCAGATTGGCGGCCAGCAGCGCCAGCACGAGCACCAGGCCGATCTGCAGCGTCTGCGACATGGCCGCGTCAGAGCGCCAGCATGTTCTTGACGGCCTGGGCGCACAGCGCCATCAGGCCGCCCGGCACGATGCCGAGCGCCAGCACCAGCAGGCCGTTGAGCGAAAGCACCACACGCACGTCGGCGGGGGCAGACACAGTGGTGGCGGTCACGGGCTCGTCAAAGTACATGACCTTGACCACGCGCAGGTAATAGAAGGCGCCGATCAGCGACATGAGCACGGCAAAGATGGCCAGGCCGATGTAGAAGCCCTGACCCGAGGCCACCAGCGACTGCAGCACCGCGAGCTTGGCGTAGAAACCCACCATGGGCGGGATGCCGGCCAGCGAGAACAGGCACACCGCCATCACACCCGCATACAGCGGACTGCGCTGGTTCAGGCCCGCGAGGTCGGCGATCTCTTCGCTTTCGAAGCCCTGGCGCGCCAGCAGCATGATGATGCCGAAGCTGGCCAGCGTGGTCAGCACATAGCCGATCACATAGAACACGGTCGAGCTGTAGGCGTTGGCCGCCAGCGTGGTCTGGCCGTTGACGACGCCGGCCACAAAACCCAGCAGCACAAAGCCCATTTGCGCGATGGTCGAGAAGGCCAGCATGCGCTTGAGGTTGGTCTGGGCGATGGCGGCCAGGTTGCCGATCAAGAGCGAGCCGATGGCCAGCAGCGACAGCATTTGTTGCCAGTCGATGGCCAGCGGCATCAGGCCTTCGACCAGCAGGCGCACCATGATGGCAAAGGCCGCCAGCTTGGGCGCGCCGCCGATCAGCAGCGTGGCGGCCGTGGGCGCGCCGTGGTAGATGTCGGGGATCCACATGTGGAAAGGCACGGCGCCGATCTTGAAGGCCAGGCCCGCCACCACGAACACCAGACCGAAGACCAGCACCTGGTGCTTGACCTGGCCCGAAGCGATGGCCTGCAGCACTTCACCGAGCTGCAGACTGCCGGTGGCACCATACAGCATGGACATGCCGTACAGCAGGAAGCCCGAGGCCATGGCGCCGAGCACGAAGTACTTCATGGCGGCCTCGGTCGATTGCGCATGGTCGCGGCGCAGGGCCACCAGCGCATAGCTCGAGAGCGTGAGCAGCTCCAGGCCCAGGTAGATCACCAGGAAGTTCTGCCCCGAGATCATGAAGCTCATGCCCAGCAGCGCGAACAGGCTCAGGCTGAAGAGCTCGCCGCCGCGCAGCATGTCGCGATCCGCAGCATAGGGGCGCGCGTACACCAGCGTGACCAGCACGGCGATGGCGGCGAAACACTTGAGCCAGTGGCCCAGCGGGTCGCTGACCACCAGCTGGCCCCAGCCGTAGACGGTCTGGTCGGACAAGGCGTAGGACGCGTTGAGCCAGGCCACGCCGCCGAGCGTGAGCACGGTCAGCATGTGGGTGGCGGTGCGGCGCGGGCTCTTGACCGAGAGGTCGACCAGCGCGATCACGCAGGCCATGACCAGCAACACGATTTCAGGATAGATCGTCATCCAGCTGGTGGGGTCCATCATGTCGTCACTTTCTGTTCTTCAATTTTTTACTGGGGCAGCTTGGACAGCGCCACGTGCTTGAGCAGCTCGGCCACGGAAACGTCCATCACATCGGTGAAGGGTTTCGGGAACAGGCCCATGTAGAGCACGGCCACGGCCAGCAGGGCCAGCATCAGGAATTCGCGGCCATTGATGTCGGTCAGCTGGCGCACATCGTCGTTGGCCACCGGGCCCAGGTAGACGCGCTTGAACATCCACAGCGTGTAGGCGGCGCCGAAAATCAGCGCGGTGGCGGCGAGCACGCCGACCCAGAAGTTGGCCTGCACCGCGCCCAGGATCACCATCCACTCGCCCACGAAACCGGCCGTGCCCGGCAGGCCGCAGTTGGCCATGGCGAACAGCAGCGCGAAGGCGGCAAACTTGGGCATGGTGTTGACCACACCGCCGTAGCTGGCGATTTCACGCGAGTGCACGCGGTCGTACAGCACGCCGATCGAGAGGAACATGGCGCCCGAGACAAAACCGTGCGCGATCATCTGCACCAGACCACCGGACACGCCCAGCGGGTTGAAGATGAAAAAGCCCAGGGTCACAAAGCCCATGTGCGCGACCGACGAATAGGCCACGAGTTTTTTCATGTCCTGCTGGACCATGGCGACCAGGCCCACATAGACCACGGCCACCAGCGAGAGCACGACCATGAAGGTGGCCCACTCGCGTGCGGCGTCGGGCGCGATCGGCATCGAAAAACGCAGGAAGCCGTAGGCACCGAGTTTCAGCATGATGGCGGCCAGCACGGCCGAGCCGCCGGTGGGCGCTTCCACGTGCACATCGGGCAGCCAGGTGTGGACCGGCCACATCGGCACCTTCACGGCAAAAGCGGCGAAGAAGGCGAAGAACAGCATGGTCTGCACGCTGCCGCTCAAAGGCAGCTTGTGCCAGGTCAGGATGTCGAAGCTGCCATTGGAGGCGGTGTACAGGTAGACCAGCGCGATCAGCGTCAGCAGCGAGCCCAGCAGCGTGTACAGGAAGAACTTGAAGGCCGCGTAGATCTTGTTCGGGCCGCCCCAGATGCCGATGATCAGGTACATCGGGATCAGCGTGGCTTCGAAGAAGACATAAAACAGGATGCCGTCTAGCGCCGAGAACACGCCAATCATCAGACCCGAGAGGATCAGGAAGGCGGCCATGTACTGGTTGACCTTGGTCGTGATGGCCTCCCAGCCCGCGATCACGACGATCACGTTGATGAAGGCCGTGAGCAGCACAAACCAAAACGAGATGCCGTCCACGCCGAGGTGGTAGTTCACATTGAAGCGCTCGATCCACGAGGCCTTTTCAACAAACTGCATGGCGGCGGTGCTGTTGTCGAAGCCCTGCAGCAGCGGCAAGGTAACGAGGAAGCTGACCAGGGCGCCGACCAGCGCCAGCCAGCGCACCGCGCGGGCCTGCTCGTCGCGGCCAAGGGCCAGCAAGATGACGCCAAAAGCGATCGGCGTCCAGATGGCAAGGCTCAACAATCCCATTTTTGTTCTTTCCTCTTGTTATTGGGCCATCCAGACGAAATACGTCATCAGCACCAGAATGCCCAGGATCATCACGAGCGCGTAGTGGTAGAGGTAGCCCGACTGGAACCAGCGGACCACGCCAGACACCCAGCCGACCACCTTCCAGGAACCGTTGACCACCAGGCCGTCGATCAGCACGCGGTCACCGCCCTTCCACAGGCCGGTGCCCAGCAGGCGGGCGCCACGGGCCAGGATGTTCTCGTTGATCCAGTCCATGAAGTACTTGTTCTCGAGCACCACGATCAGCGGGCGCAGGGCCTTGGCGAAGAAGGCGGGCACGGCCGGGTTCACGAGGTACATGTACCAGGCCACCACCACACCGGCCAGCGCGAGCCAGAACGGCGCCGTGCTGAGCGCATGCGTGGCCATGGCCACCGGGCCGTGGAAGGCCGCGGCCAGCTCATGCATCACGTGGTGCTTGTCGGCGTCGACGAAGATCGCGTCCTTGAAGAACTCGCCGTAGAGCATGGGCTCGATCGTCATGTAGCCGATCACCACCGAAGGAATCGCCAGCAGCAGCAGCGGCACCGTCACCACCCAGGGGGACTCGTGGGGCTCATGGTGATCGTCGTGGCCATGACCATGGTCGTCATGGCCGTGGTGCGCGTCAGGATTCTGGTCGTAACGCTCCTTGCCATGGAAGACCAGAAAGTACATGCGGAACGAATAGAAGGCGGTCACGAAGACGCCGGCCAGCACCGCAAAGTTGGCGAAACCGGCGGCGGCCAGGTGGCTTTCATGCACGGCTTCGATGATGCTGTCCTTGGAGTAGAAACCCGAGAAGAACGGCGTGCCGATCAGGGCCAGCGAGCCCAAGAGCGAGGTGATCCAGGTGATGGGCATGTACTTGCGCACGCCGCCCATCCAGCGGATGTCCTGGTTGTGGTGCATGCCCATGATGACCGAGCCGGCACCGAGGAACAGCAAGGCCTTGAAGAAGGCGTGCGTCATCAGGTGGAACACGGCGACCGAGTAGGCCGAGGCGCCCAGGGCCACCGTCATGTAGCCCAGCTGCGACAGCGTGGAATAGGCCACCACGCGCTTGATGTCGTTCTGGATGATGCCCAAAAAGCCCATGAACAGCGCCGTGATCGAGCCGATCACCATGATGAAGTTCAGCGCCGCGTCCGACAGCTCGTACAGCGGCGACATGCGCGCGACCATGAAGATGCCGGCCGTGACCATGGTGGCGGCGTGGATCAGCGCGGAGATCGGCGTCGGGCCTTCCATCGAGTCGGGCAGCCACACGTGCAGCGGGAACTGGGCCGATTTGCCCATGGCGCCAATGAACAGGCAGATGCAGATCACGGTGATCAGCATGCCGTCCAGGCCGAACACATACCAGGGAAAGTCGATCTTGGCGAGCTCGCCGGCCTTGGCAAACACCTCGGTGTAGTTGAGCGTGCCGGTGTAGGCGGCGATCAGGCCGATGCCCAGGATGAAGCCGAAGTCACCGACACGGTTGACCAGGAAGGCCTTCATATTGGCAAAAATCGCGGTCGGCTTGTTGAACCAGAAACCGATCAGCAGGTAGGACACCAGGCCCACGGCTTCCCAGCCGAAGAAGAGCTGCAGCAGGTTGTTGCTCATGACCAGCATGAGCATGGAGAAAGTGAACAGCGAGATGTAGGCGAAGAAGCGGTTGTAGCCCTCGTCTTCTTCCATGTAGCCGATGGTGTAGAGGTGCACCATCAGCGAGACGAAGGTCACCACGCACATCATCATGGCCGTCAGGCCATCGACCATGAAGCCGACTTCCATCTTCAGGCCACCCACCACCATCCAGGTGTAGAGCGTCTCGTTGAAGCGCGCACCGGCGATCACGTCCTTGAGCGTCATGGCCGAGAGGATGAAGGCCACCAGCACACCCAGGATGGTCAGGCTGTGCGAGAGGCGGCGGCCGATCCAGTTGCCACCGAACTTCGTGCCAAAGACACCGGCCAGCGCCGAGCCCACCAGGGGCGCCAGCGGCACGGCCAGCAAAGTGCTTGCGTTGAGGGTCTGACTCATTTTTGGATTAACCCTTGAGCGTGTTGAGGTCTTGGACGTCGATGCTGTTCTTGTTGCGGAACAGCAGCACCAGGATGGCCAGACCGATGGCCGACTCGGCGGCCGCCACGGTCAGGATGAAGAACACGAACACCTGGCCGTGCATGTCACCCAGATAGCGCGAGAAGGCCACGAAATTGATGTTGACGGCCAGCAGCATCAGTTCGATGGCCATCAGCAGCACGATCAGGTTTTTGCGGTTGAGGAAGATGCCCACCACGGCCAGCGCGAACAGCATCGCGCCCAGCGAGAGGTAGTGTCCGAGGGTGATGCTCATCATTTTTTCTCCTCTGCGGCAGCGGCTTCGGCCACAGGGGCCGGCGCGGCCTGGGTGGCGGCGACCTTGACCATGGCCACGCGGTCACGCGCCTTCACGCGCACCTGGATGGCGGGGTTGATGGCCTTGCTGTCCTTGCGCTGGCGCAGGGTCAGCGCGATGGCGGCGACCATGGCCACCAGCAGGATGGCGGCGGCGATCTGGATCGGCATCAGGTATTCGGTGTAGAGCAGCACGCCCAGGGCCTTGCTGTTGGAGGCCTGCACAGCGGCGTCCAGCACGGGCGGTTGCGGCAGGCGAAAGCCACTCATCAGCACCGCGGCCATTTCGAAGGCGACCACCGCGCCCAGCGTGGCCGCCAGCGGGAAGTGCCGCCAAAAACCCTGACGCAGCGTGTCGACGTTGATGTCGAGCATCATCACCACGAACAGGAACAGCACCATCACCGCGCCCAGGTACACCAGCACCAGGGCGATGGCGAGGAATTCGGCGTTCAGCAGGAACCACAGGCCGCTGGCCTGCGAGAACGCGAGCATGAGGTAAAGCACGGCGTGCACGGGGTTGCGCGCCGTCACGACCCGGAAGGCCGCGAACAGCAGCACCGCCGAGAACAGGTAAAAGAAACCGGTCTGGATGTCCATGGGAAGGTCTTTTCTTCAGTGGGCCTGGGCGGGCTTCTCAGCGGTAAGGCGCATCGGCGGTCTTGTTGGCCGCGATCTCTTTTTCGTAGCGATCGCCCACGGCCAGCAGCATGTCCTTGGTGAAGTACAGGTCGCCGCGCTTTTCGCCGTGGTACTCGAGGATGTGCGTCTCGACGATCGAGTCCACCGGGCAGCTTTCTTCGCAGAAGCCGCAAAAGATGCACTTGGTCAGGTCGATGTCGTAGCGCGTGGTGCGACGCGTGCCGTCGCTCGCGCGCTCGCCGGCCTCGATGGTGATGGCCAGCGCCGGGCACACGGCCTCGCACAGCTTGCAGGCGATGCAGCGCTCTTCACCGTTGTCATAACGGCGCAGCGCGTGCAGGCCGCGAAAGCGCGGGCTCAGCGGCGTCTTTTCTTCCGGGAACTCGAGCGTGACCTTGCGGGCCAGCGCGTAGCGACCGGTCAGGGCCATGCCCTTGAACAACTCGGCCAACATGAAGGAGGACACGAAGTCCTTGATGGAAGCAGCACTCATTCTTTTGCTCCCTTTACTTGAAGATGTTCCATGGGGTCATC
>JACCDW012002364.1_pt1 | contig 26629 bp, 25 predicted proteins | sample 7449781 | NCBI WGS metagenome assembly JACCDW01 (sample SAMN15323449, study PRJNA562643) | freshwater metagenome | isolation source: river surface water | place: USA:Blue River Watershed | collected 2017-08-18
AGTGTAGTGCCGAGCGGGGTTTCGATATTTATCAAAAATTGTGGTTTTTCGGAACGAGGAAAAACACTCGTCCCCACGACAGGAATAAGAGCCAACGAGCCAACAAAAATCAAAACAGCAATCAGTAAGGCAGTTTTAGGATACGAAAGTGCTTTATGCAATACTTTTCGGTATGAACCTTCAATTCCTTTTTTCATCAATCTAAGCACAATGTTTTCGCCGTGTTCTTCACGGGGCATCAGAAGACTTGCTAAAAACGGAACAATAGTAAGCGAAACAAAAAGCGATGCAATGATGGTCATGATTACGGCCATCGGAAGGCTTCGGATGAAATCTCCTGCCGATTCGGGAAGGAAACAAAGCGGTAAAAAGGCAAAAATCAAGGTTGCCGTACAGCCCAAAACGGCTAAACTGATTTGTTTGGTAGCTTCTATGGCAGCTTCTCGACGAGGCATACCTGTACGCAGAAAGCGAGCAATATTTTCAACCACCACAATCGAATCATCAACCAATAAACCAAGTGCGATAACAAGCCCAACCACACTCAACTGATTGATTCCGAAACCTGCCAAATCGAGCATCGTGAGGCCCATTGCCAGCGATAATGGAATTGAAATCATTACGATAATGGCAGGACGAATACCCAACGGAATGAGTGTGATAAGTACCAATAAAATGGCAATACCAAAGTCACGAGCTAAACCGAACAAACGATGCGAAACACTTTTTACTTGGTCGAAACTTTGTTCAAAACGCATATCAGCGGGTAAACTTTTGGCAAAATCATCAATAATTGGCCTAATATCTTCACCAGTTTTGAAGATATTGCTCCCATCTTTCATCGTGGCCGTAATGAATACGGCTCGTTTTCCATTCAAACGCCCCAAATAGGTTTCTTCTTCGTAGTCAAATTTTACGTCGGCTACATCTCGAAGATAAGTGACGGTCGTACCAGAAGAGCTAACGATGGTATTCTTGATTTCATCTAAATTCTCGTAGCTACCCGATGTTTTTACACTAAATTTTCGGCTACCGATTTCGATATTTCCTGCGGGAATGTTGGCGTTTTCTGATTGAACTGCTCCTAAAACTCGGTTCAGCGGAATTCGAAACTGTGCCATTTTATCTAAATTGACCGAAATCGTCACTTGTTGTTTCGGAAATGCCCAGATTTCAGAAGTTTTGATTGATTTTACTTTCAGAAGTTTGTCTTTCAATTTATCGGCTTCTTTCTCTAATTCTTTGTAGGGCGTCGTCTCCGACATAATAGCACATTGAATGATATTTACACCTTCGGGTGTGAAACGTAGCACATCCATACTGTAAATGTCGGCTGGAAGTTTGGAACGAATGGCGTTTAACTCACGCACAACCTCGTTGTATTTATCGTCGGGATTGATGGAGTGAACAAATTCCAAACGGATTTGAGCAACCCCCTCGTCGGCCGACGAGATTACTTTCTTAATATCACTAATTTCAGACATTTTATCTTCGATAGGGTCAACGATGAGCTTTTCCATATCGGCAGGAGAAGTACCAGGGTAAACTACCACGATACTATTAAAAGTTGCCTTCAAAGCTGGGTCTTCGGCTTTGGGCATATTGAGCAATGAGTTAACCCCAATTGCCATAATCATCACAAAAATGATGATAGTGAATTGGTAGTTTTTGACGGAAAATTCGACTAATTTCATGACACCCCAAACCCCTAAAGAGGCTTTCCATTTAAAAGTTTATAAAATAGTTATAGAATAATTTATTCCCCTTTAAGGGCGGTCCGCCGCAGCGGTTGGGGTTACCTTCACCTTACTCTTATCACTCAGAAAATTTGCTCCTTTCGTTACGATTTGAGTGCCTTCGTTAATACCCGAGATGATAGATACGTGATTGCCAAAAATATTTCCTATGCTAACTGGCACTTTGTTAACTGTCTGATTTGAAGTATTATAAATATAAACAAATGCCGTATTTTTATCAGCTTCTACTAATGCTTCAATTGGAACAGCGAGCGTTGAAGCTCCTTTACCTGTCGAGATTTCGGCCTTTGCCACGAAACCCGAAATGAGTTTTCGGCCGTTAGGTTGAATCTGTAATTCGGCCTCGAAAGTACCCGTTGCAGGATTCACGGTTTGGGCAATTTGGGTGATTCGGGCTTGAAAGGATTCATTCGGATATGCATCTAAATAAACGGTAGCCACATCACCAATTTTTACTTTTACTACATCACGGTCGGCCAAACCTACGTTTACGATATAGGCACTTTCGCCCGTTCCGAGAATGAAGGCTGGAGCAAATGGTGTGATGAGTTCGCCTTGTTCCGAGATTTTTCTCAGAATTCGTCCGCTCGTTGGGGCGTAGATTCGTGATAATTTTTGATTGAATTCGGCAACTTGAACGTTTTGTTTGGCAACATCGAAGCCTGTGGTTGCATCTTGCACGTTTGTAAGGGTAGTTGCTTCATCGGCGTAAAGCTTTTTAACTCGCTCTAAATCTCTTTCCGATTTTTCTAAACCTAATTTAGCTTGGCGTACTTGAGCATCAATTTCTGATAAATCGAGTTCGGCTAAAAGCTGCCCTTCTTTTACGAACTGCCCCTCTTGCACATATACTCGGCGAATCATTCCACCAGTCTTAAAGGCCAATTTCATTTCTGATTTTGATGAAAGCACCCCACTCGCAATGATTGGTTCGCTCAATGATTTCCTGCTAACTGGCTGTACTTCAACCGTCAGTGTTTCTTCGGCTTCAGCCTTTTTAGCTTCTTGTTTCTTTCCGCAACTGGCTGTTATTAAAGCCGTTAAGAGAATTACGTAAGTATAACTTTTCATATATTTTTTATTTTTGTTCAAAACCTAATTTCTCTAATTTTATAAGCCAATTGGCTCGGTAGCTATCTTTTGATAATCGGATTGGGCCGATTGTAGTTGTACGAACTGGCTTTATGCCAACAAAATGAAACGTTAATTCTTTGACAGCGTGATAACTCGGACGACGATAATAAAGCCAATAGTACCAAGCTGGTTGGTCGAGGGTACTAACGATGTGTCCCGAACGCCCCTTCAAAAGTTTTTTCCACCAGAGTGAGTTTTCAATTTTTTCGTAGGCGATGCCTGGCAAGAAAATTCTATCAAAAAAACCTTTCAAAATAGCGGGCATAGAACCCCACCAAACAGGATAGAATAATACGATATGTTCTGCCCATTTGATTTTTTCGATAGATTCGAGCAAATCGGGTTCTAATTCGGTGCGTTTTCGGTAGCCAAATTGTAGGTTTGGATTAAACTGTAACTCTCGGACAATGATTTCTTTCACTTCGGCCCCCGAGGTAATCGCTCCTTTTTTATAAGCTTCATGAAGAGCAAAATTAAAACTTTCGGCATCGGGATGTCCTTGAATGATTAATACCTTTTTCATAAATAAAAAGCTGTTATAATTTAGTCTCGACAATATTTACCTCACCGCCCCAACCTTATCTAAGTTTGCTTGTTTTACCAGAATATCATACTTAGCAACCGATTCTTGCAAACGTGCGGTAATGATTTCGTTAGAGGCCCGTAGATACTCAATCATTATTGCTTGCCCGTTTCGGTAGCGGCTTTCAACAATCTTGAAATATTTTTCAGCTTTAACCGTACCATCTTTTGCGGTATTAAGTGCTTTTTTTGCAGCTTCTAACTCAAAATATGCTTGCGAAATCTGTAGTTGAATCTGCTTTTGTACTTCTTCAAACTTGGTATCAAGTATGTCTTTCTGGATTTTTGCTTGCTGAATCTTCGACTTTTTCTCGTATCCGTGATATAAATCCCAACTCAAACCAATCTGACCAATGAGATAAGCTTGGTTTTTGAAAGTATAGCCAAAACCTTGAAAACCAGTGTTCCCTCCTACAAAAACTTGCGGACGAATAGCATTCATTTCTTGTAATTTAATAGCAGTTTCACTAACTTTTATATTTGTACGTAGCTGCGTTAGTTCCTGACGATTATTGAGAGCATCGGCTTTTAGTTCGGCCAAGTTAGTTGCTACAATCGGAGCATTTACTAAGTTGGTATCGGCTACGATTTCGGCAGAAAAATCACGGTTCATTAAATAATTCAAGAAAACCTGTACCGATTGTCGGTTTTTATCTAAAACTGCCACCTGCTGGTCGAGTTTGCTTACTTCATATTCGGCCGAGTAAATGACATCTTTGGTAGCCACATTATTACCCACCAGTTTTTCGTTGAGTTTCACAAAATCGGTGAGCAATTTTCTGGAGGCATCAAAAATCTTTTGTGCTTCAAGTGACTGTAAATATTGCAGATAAGCCGTAGTGATACTATACCTAATCTCGTTTTCTAATACTCGTTTTTTTGCTTCTTGTGCCGAAAGTAAATCTCTCTGAATAAGCAAATTATAGCGAATATCCGTATTAAAAATTGGGTACTGAAAACTCACTTTAGTATCATGAAAATTATTGGGAGCAAGCAACTGATTGACGTTTTCTACCTGCGGAAAATTATTGGTTTTGGTCAGTTGATTGAGTGTTGAGTAAACAGGATTCAGCAAATCTCCAATCGGGAACTCCAATCTACGGCCACCCGCTGCCAACGTATAATTAGGGTTAAACGTAACTTTGGGCATAAAATTAGCCTTGGCTTGCGTGATGTTTTCTGCCGATTTTAAGAGTTCGAGGCGTTCTTGTTGCAATCCTAAATTTTGCTTCAAGCCTTCCTGAATATAAGACTCAAGAATAGGTGAAGAAGGAACAGCTTGTGCGAATGTTCCTAAAGACACAAAAAATAAATAAATAGATAACTTTTTCATAAATTATGTATAAAATCTTAGGCAAATCGAGTTATAGCTCCAACTTTATTGCTTTTATTTACTATCAGCTACACTTAAAATAATCATTTAATAGTTTCTGAACACTGTTAAGTTACGATTCTGAAAAAAGGTCAGACTTGTAGTCAGACCTCGAAAATCATATTTTTACACCCGTAGTTACTAAGTTAGAAGTGCACTTGGCTATAATTTTATGCTCTGAATTACGAGCCTCGCACTCCATATTAATAACCGTCTTGCCCGCTCTGATTACTTTCGATTTCACATAAACACTATCTCCAACTTTGGCAGGGAGCAAATAATCAATGCTTAGATTGATGGTTGAGTAAAAACTCTCACGCCCCAACGAAAAAACCGTCATTCCCATCACATCATCGAGCATTGAGGCCGTTACGCCTCCGTGTAGAATTTTACCAGGGTTTGTCATTTCTTCACGCACCACAAATTCTACCGTAAGCGAGCCTTCTTCAACTGCCACTAACTTTCCATTCAGCCAACGCCCCAAAGCCGAGGGACTCATTTCGGCAGCGTTCTTACCGATATTCGATATAAAAAAATCTAAAACCTGATTTGACATATTTTTACTTTTTGTAGCGTTTAATTATTTCAACAAATTGTGCGTAGGCCTCTTCCAATAATTGCACTCGGCGTTCTTCTGGGAAAATCATCGTACGACGGCGTAAATGTAGCGTGGCCAATCCATGCACCAAACTCCAAGTCATTACCGAAAACGTTTCGTTATCGACACCTTCAAAGTACCCAGCTTGCATACATTCTCCAACCACAAACTTCAAAGTTTCGAAAGCCCGTTCTCCATCACACCAGATTTCTTCTCGGCACTCTAAGGTTTCCATCGGGGCGGTCATGACAAACATCAAATCATAAAGTTCGGGGTTTTCAAAGGCGTATTTAAGATAATGCTTTCCGAGTGCAACCAATCTATCAAAAGGGTCGGTTTCGCTTATGATACCCGCTTGCATCGCTTGCATTAATGCCTCAAAAGCTTCTACGTGCAAGGCAAAAAGAATCTCATTTTTATCTTTAAAATACAGGTAAATTGTTCCTGCACTGTATTCTATGGCTTCGGCAATATTGCGAATACTTGTTTTTTCAAATCCCTGTTCCAAAAAGAGCGTTCGAGCGGCATCCAAAATCTGTCGCTTCATTTCTACTTTTTCTCTTTCTTTTCTATCAATTACACCCATTTGAAAATTTATTTTACTACTTAACAATGCAAATAAAATGAACACTGTTCAGAAATACAAATTTTTCATAAAAAAAGTGTGACATATTCTTAAAATATGCCACACTTATCTCTCAAACGTCAGACCTGCGGTGTAGACGTTTGTCTATATTTCAATGATATTAAAGCGATAATCAATCGGGTCGAAGGCTTCGAGAAGTTTGTTGATAAATTCCTTATCGTTAAGATAAAAATTCAAGAAGTTCTCTTTACGCTCTTGTAAGCCACCATCAGGGAAGAGCTTTTGTTTTAAACCCAAAAGTTGCGTAACTGCCGTTTCTTGGTTGCGTTCTTCGGCTTTTTTGATGCGTTTTTCAAGGTTTTCGAGCGATGTGATGATTTTTGCCTTTTCGGCTTCAACTGCACCTTTCATGGTTTGGTCAATAGCTAACGATTTTTTCAAGATTCGTTCAAACACTTCGCTAACATCATCAATCTCAAAAGCCAAACTCAATGAATTATCTGAATTTCGTTCTACAAAACTTCGGCGTAAACTTACCTCATCAGCAAAAAGTTCTTCGGCCGTAATGCCAAGTTTATCCATGCGTTTTTGACTTGCTTGATTGATTACCAAAGCAAAATTACGAGGCATCAGAAGGGGAAATTGTTCTTCATAATTATCAAAAATACCTTTCAGTTGCAACCAATAAGGAACTTCAGAAGGCCCACCAATGTAGGCTAAATTTGGTAGAATTGTTTCTTGATAAAGCGGACGTAAAACCACATTCGGGCTAAAACGCTCTGGGTGGTCTTTAAGTATTTGTAAAATTTCTTCTTGCGAAAATGCTAACTCAGAATTCAGAACTCTAAACTCAGAATTCTCAAAAACGATTCGCTCACGTAATCCGTCTTGTAAATAAAAGAAGTTGATTTCACGAGGCGTGATTTGGGTATGATACCCCATTTTATTCAGCTCCTCAGAAGTTTCGTTGACAATTCTATTAGCCGAATTATTCAGTAAATCATCTTTGATAATATCGCTGAAAACGCCTTTCAAGGCTGCCTCATCGGCATCTAAGCAAATTAAGCCTTCATTGGCAAACAACTGGTGCATATACTGACGAACCGCCGCCGATAATGTAGTGTTTTTCAAGTAAGCCTCTTCAAACAGTGCAGGTTTTTCAGAAAGTTCGTCGAAAATAGCCTGTAACTCCGCAGGGTTCATTCGTCCAACTGCCCCTTTTTGCTCAGTTTCCCATTTATAGGTTTTCCCGAAAAGATTAAAAGAAGCTATTTCGGCAAAATCGTGGTCTTCGCTGGCCATCCAATAGACAGGCACAAAATTATAGGCAGGAAATTCGGCTTTTAATTTTTTTGCCAAATTGATAATCGTAACAATTTTATAAATCACATAAAGTGGGCCAGTAAAGATATTGAGCTGGTGACCCGTTGTTACGGTAAAAGTATTGGCTTGCAATAGAACATCAAAGTCGGGGGTGTTTTCTAAACCTTGATACTGTTTTTTGAGAACCGAAACTAAGGTCGAACGTTTATCATCCGAAAATTTCCTCGCTTCAATTACTTTACTAAACCCTTGTAAATCAGGATATTGATTGTAGAATTTTGTAAGATTTTCGTTTTTTGAAATATAATCTAAAAACAGTTTCGGAAATGCACCGACCGAATTTAACTCTATTTGTTGAGAGGGCATATTTATGTTTTTTTCTTTGCTCTAAACAGAACACGAAAAAATGCTGACAGGTTTCAAAGGAATGATGAATGATGAATGGTGAATGATGAATAATTGACTTAATTTGTTGACAATCAAACGATTAATAAAAAACACGCCACCATTCATCATTAATAATTTATCATTAAACATTATTTCTATTCGTACATTCTATCAATCACGTCTTTATATTTGGCCATGATTGCCTTGCGTTTGGGCTTTAGCGTTGGCGTAACCTCTCCCCCTTCGACCGTCCACGGGGTGGCTAAAAGCGTAAATTTCTTTACTTGCTCATACGAGGCAAATTCTTTATTGAATTTAGCAATTTCACCAAAAATCAACTTCAAAACCTGCTGATTTTTAACCATTTCGGCATCAGATGTATAGGAAATCCCTTGCGATTTGCACCATTCTCGAAGAGCCACAAATTCAGGAATAATCAACGCCGCAGGAAACTTCTGACTTTCGCCTACAACCATCATTTGCTCAATATACACCGACTCTTTCATCTTGTTTTCGAGCACTTGAGGAGCTACATATTTTCCGCCCGAAGTCTTGAAGATTTCTTTTTTACGGTCGGTGATTTTCAAATACTTTCCTTCTTCAAGCTTGCCAATGTCACCCGTGTGCAGCCAGCCATCGTGGTCGATTACTTCTTTCGTAAGTTCAGGTTTATTGTAGTAGCCCAACATTACATTAGGGCCTTTTACAAGTATTTCGCCATCTTCGGCAATTTTTACCGTCGTTCCATCAATGATTGGGCCTACTGTACCGATTCGTAAATCTAAAGGCATTACTCGGTTAGTAGCAATTACGGGCGATGTTTCGGTCATACCGTATCCTTCCGAAACGGGTATTCCCGCCGCCCAGAAAACCCTTGCCAAACGTGGCTGCAAAGCTGCCGCTCCTGAGCAAATCATGCGGATATTTCCGCCTAAAGCTTCTTGCCACTTACTAAAAACCAACTTTCTCGCCCATTTTAGCTGAAAATTATACCACGCACTAAACGCTTGATTAGGGTCGTACTTCAATCCTAAATCTAATGCCCATAAGAAAATTCGGCGTTTTAAGCCACTGAGCTCGTAGCCTTTTGCTACAATTTTATCATATACTTTTTCGAGCAATCGTGGTACGGTCGTAAATATATGTGGCTGTACATCACGCAAATCGTCGGCAATAGTTGCCATATTTTGGGCGTAATATATAGACATTCCTTTGCTTATATAGAGATACAAAACCATGCGTTCGTACACGTGGTTGAGCGGCAAAAAACTTAATGCTCGGCAGGTTTCATCAATCGGAAAATTATCTCGACATGACTCAAAATTACTAATTAGATTTCGGTGCGAAAGCATCACACCTTTCGGGTTACCAGTTGTTCCAGATGTGTAAATGATTGTCAGTAAATCGTCGGTTCTTATACCTTGTTTGATACTTTCCAGCTTTTCGGCATCTTGGCTATTGGCTTTCTCTAAAATTCCTTTCCAATAATTATTACCAACTATTTTATCAAAACAATAGATTTCTTGCACACTTGGGGCTTCTTTGGCTGCTTCTTGGGCTTTTTTGAGAAGGTCAGCGTCGCCCACAAAAACAAGTTTTATGCTGGCATCATTGAAGATGTATCGGTAATCATCGACTGTGATATTGGGGTAAAGCGGCACACCAATTGCACCGACTTGCTGTACGGCAAAATCTACAATATTCCACTCGGGACGACTTTCGGAAATAACCGCAATTTTATCGCCTTTTTCGATACCGATTCTTAGCAAACCCAAGCTAAGTTGAGTAACGGAGTCAAGAAAACTACTGGCCGAAATGCGTTGCCATTCGCCTTTAATTTTGGAGGCAAAAACATCGGATTTGTTGTATTTTGCCAGCGATTGGCCTAATAAATCAAAAACTCTTGTAATAGGTTGTGACATCTTATTTGTGGTGCGAATCGGGCGGCGACCGCATCCTGTTCGCAGAGATAGTTGTACTCAAATTAATGGAAATATCATGTACTCGCAAACGACAGGTTGAAAATCGGGTCGCCGATTATACTGTCTTACAAACTTAAAACTTATTCTCGTCAACGTCTTTTATAAACTGAATAACATTCGGAAAATAGGTTTTTTGGTCGTCCCAAAAAGAAAGATGGCTACCATCGGGACAGTACAAATAACGCCCTTTTTGCACCGATTTACTAATATACTCCATTGCTTTGGGGTCCATTGTGTCATATTTAGCACCAATAGCCAGCGTTGGTACTTTGATATTCGGCAAACTCGCTTTTCTATCCCAAGTCAGCAATCTTCCACCTACCTTAAACTCGCTTGGGCCTTGCATCAAAACATAAACATGCTCGTTTAGGTGCTTGAACGTGCGGTTGACTGGCTCTGGCCATTCAGGTAAGCGACAAATGTGCTGGTTATAATATTCACGAGTAACCAAATCGACATAAACTGGATTTTTGAAGTCGCCAGCGGCTTCAAAAGCATTGAGCGAATCGACCAACGATTTACGCATTTGACTTCGCAACACTTCATTGTATTTAGCATAATCAGGAATACTCGGCATCATGTTGCTGATTATTAATCCTTTCAGGTTTTCTTGATACTTAAGGGCGTATTCCATCGCCAAGATACCACCCCAAGAGTTGCCGAGTAAATAAAAATTATCCTTGTTTAAACCTAATGCCTTACGAACTTGCTCGACCTCTTCTACAAATCGTGGGGTGGTCCAGAGTGAGTCATTTTTGGGTTGGTCAGAGTAATAAGAGCCAAGTTGGTCGTATTCGTACATCTCGAAGCCTTCTTTCGGAAAAAAACTCTCAAAACACTCCATGTATTCGTGGGTCATGGCTGGGCCTCCGTGTAGTAGTAGGATTTTTATTCGTGGATTATCACCAAATTTTTTGGTCCACACTTTAAATTTCCCAGCCAAAGTTTCAATTTCTACCATCTTTACTCCTCCTGTCTGGATTTCGTCAGACACCGCTATAGAGGCTTGAGAAATTTCATTACTTGTCTTTTTTTCGCAGTTTGTGAGTAAAATGACCGCAGCCACTATTACGAAGATATTTTTCATAAAGTCAGTTTGATTAGATTCATACAAAATAACTCATAAAAATGAGCATAGTTATGAATCTACATAGATTTTTTAAATAAAGTTATTGAAAGGTTGGCTTTATTAATTTTCAGTACTTTTATTTGTTTAAGCATTAAATGTAGCTACATAAATCATTGACTATCAAATAAAAGCGATTGGCACAAAATGTATTATGAAAAAGATACTTATCATCGGTTCAACTGGTTTACTCGGGAAACCCGTCACGAAAGCATTAATTGCTGCGGGGTTCGAACTCACTCTTTTAGTGCGTCAAGTAGATTTAGCGAAACAGCTTTTTCCCGAAGCAAGAATCATCAAAGGCGATATACAAAATCGGGCAGATATTGAAACGGCCATGCGAGGGCAAGAGGCAGTTTTCTTAAATTTATCAGTAAAACAGACCGAAAAACCCAACGAATTTCATGTCGAAGATAAAGGCCTTGATTTGGTTATAGAAGTGGCCCAATCCCTAAAAATAAAGCGAATTGCTTATCTTTCTTCATTAGTGCATTTGTATCAAGGCATGAATGATTTTGACTGGTGGGTATTCAGAATCAAACAAGAAGCCGTACAGAAAATCAAGGATTCGGGTATTACCTACACAATTTTTTACCCTTCAATTTTTATGGAAAGCATCATTCATCAATCAAAACAAGGAAGTCTGATTGCGTTGGGTGGAAAATCGGAGTATCCGATGTATTATGTGGCTGCCGAAGATTATGCCCGCCAAGTGGCTAAATCTTTTGAGGTTTTGAAAGAAAACGAAAGCCAAGATTTTGTGATACAAGGTTTAGAAGCTTTTACGCAAGAAGAAGCCGCCCAAACCTTTATTCGGCATTATAAAAAAGAAAAACTTCGCACGATGTGGGCTCCGATGTTTGTCATGAAGCTGATGGGCAAATTTAGCCAGAAATTCGACTATGGTTACCATATCGTTGAAGCTCTCAATAAATATCCCGAAAAATTTGACGCTCAATCAACATGGGATTTATTGGGTAAACCACATATCACGTTGAAAGACTTTGCCGAAGGATTATAGCCCTACCAACGCATAATTTTCAGTGTCTTTTTTTGCGTTAAATCTTCGATTCGGAGCAGAATAGTAGGCGACAGCGTATTGAGCGAAAGTGTTTTAGTTACCTGATTGACCAAAAGAGTGAAGGTATCTTGATAAACAATTTGTTGGGTACTTTGGTCTATAAAACTAACTCGTAAGCTATTGTTAATAACTGTATTAGAGAATTTTAAAATAACATTAGCCTTATTTGATGGTTGAACCATCACTGAAACTAAATCAGCGTTTGGTTCGATGGCTGTCAATGGAAAATCATTCAATACGGCCGTATTTGCTCTTGAAAAATTGGCATATCCATAGCCCAACTGAATGGTCGGAGATGAAAATTGATGCCCCGACTTACGAATGGCCCTTGTTACCTCCTGTGCCGTAAGATACGGATTGGCCTGCCAAAAACCAGCCACCAACCCCGCCACTAAAGGAGCCGAAAACGATGTGCCATTACTGGTTGAAGCAAACCCCGAAGTATTACAAAGAGCTGTACCGCTACCTACGGCCACCACATCGGGTTTTATTCGTCCATCAGCCGAATTACCTCTCGAACTAAACGACGCATACTCCCCCGTTCGAGTTACTGCCCCAATCGCCAAAACAGAATCAGCATCTGCAGGTGCTGTAATTATTTGCCAAGAAAGGTCATTGCCCGAATTTCCTGCCGAAATCACCACAACCATACCCGTGGCAGCAGCTAAATCGGCGGCTCGTGTACTAAGGGCCGTTTTGCCGTCCATCATGCTTGGGGTATAATTATCGACCGAATTATCGAAAGTGCTATAACCCAATGATGAACTGATGATATCTGCTCCCAAACTATCGGCCATTTCGGCGGCAAAAAGCCAATTTGCTTCTTCGAGGGGCGTTTCTGAGAAAATATCTTCTGTCCGAAATAATGCCACCGAAGCTCCAAAAGCGGGGCTAATCATTTGGTTTTCAATATAACCAGCCATCGTACTCAATACGGCAGTTCCGTGTCCGCCTTGCGTATAAACAGTATTGTCATTATCCACAAAATCATACACCTTCACGATTTTATTTTGTTGAACAAGATGCTGCAAACACGCACTCGTATTGGCATTCAGAAAACCATCGTCGAGCAAAGCCACCAACATCCCTTCGCCATGAAAACCCAAGTTGTGCATCGCATCAGCACCCAATAATTGAATCTGGGCGGTTGCATCGCCATAATTCAAGCTCTCGGTATTTTCAATGGCAAATTTATCTTTTGCCACCTGCTGACGAACTTGCTTGAGTGGTCGATTAAACTCAATTCCTTTAACCGAAGGCAAGCCCAAAATTGTATTTTTCTGTGTTTCGGTAGCTTCTACCAATGCAGCATTCATCCAGCGAGATTTATAAATGACCGCCGCTCCAGTTTGTTGAATACTGGAAATATAGGCTGGATTTGGAGGCAAATCGGTAGTTTTCACGGTAATTCCTTGCTTAAAGCGTCGGTCGATGGCTTTTTGTGACAGAAAATCAAGGGGTGTATTTACTGAATAGGGCGAATTATTTTTGTCGTTAAACAAAACAAGGTATTTGTATTTTATTTGAGAGAAAGCATCGGAAACTCCCAAAAAAATAAAATACGTTATCAATAAATATGCTCGTTTCATGGCTTCAAGTATTGATTAAGGCTATTTTTCAATCAATAATTTCTTAACATTTTCTTTACTAATATCTATCTTCTTAAAATTTTTAGTTTTGATAATGAGGTCATTCTGAATATAGCTCAGGCACGTCATGGCACTATTTTCGTTTATATCGGCTCTGACTTTACCAAAATAAGAGTTTTCTTCTAAACGATAATTGCACGGATGGTCGGTGAGAAGCTCTAAGTTTTCAATTTTACACCCATAAAAACGCACCCAACTGCTTCGGCTATCAACTTTTAGTTGCTCAATGGTAAAGTAAGAAAAAGTTGTCTGACTTGCCTCTCCTTGGTAGTACTTAATATCGGGAGCATAAACATATATTTGCTTGAAAACGGGTTCTTCTTTGGTAGATTTCGGTGTTTTTTTGGCGTGAATAAAGAGCGTATCGCCTTTATAAGTCATATCGACATACTTCAAATACGATTGATGAAACTTGATAGAATGTTTTTCGTTTGGTTCAAAGTAAATTTGGACAGGCCCAAGGTCGGTTTCAAGTACGACATTTTTGAAGGCTTGTGAAGGAATGGTCTTATAATGCGTTGGCTTAATGAGGGTATCGTATTCGGCTACCCCTCTACTATTTTTAGGTTTATTAAAAGTATAACTGTTGATAAAATACCAACCTAAACCACCTATAGCCGACCAACCAACGATTGATATAATGATGAGTAATGTGCGGTGTTTTTTGTCCATGTTTATAGTTGTAAAATTTAGCTTATAATTCCACCTTTTGCCCTTGAAAAGCCACTTTAAAACCTTTCTGTTTTACTTCTTTATTTTCTAAAGATTGGGCATTCATTACTGGATTTGTATGGTTAAAATGAATAAAATGTACTTTGGTTTTCTGAGCCGCTGGTAGATTTTTCAATAAATCCATTGTTTCGGTTACAAATGGGTGCGGCACTTCGCTCATCGGCCGATTTATTTCTCCATCTTTATAAAAAGTACCATCTAAGAAAGCATAATCAACCGATTTTACTAATTCTGCTAAACTTCGATTCCATTTTTGCCATTTATCAATATCAGGTATAAAAACTACACTTTTATTGGGTGTAATTATCTTATAACCAACCGTTTCCGAAAACTCATCACGGTGTGGCACTCTAAATGCTTGCACACTGATACGTTCGTTTAAGACAATGACCGAATCTTCTTTAATTGGCTGTAAATCAATATTTCGTAAGGTTACCAACTGGCTCCACGGCCCATTTTGCTCAATGAAGTTTTTCATTTTGGGCATGGTATAAACCTTTACTTGGTTTGCTCCCATTGCTTCTCGACCCAAATACATAATGCCCGTATAGTGCCCAATGTGAGCGTGGGTCAGAAAAACACCCAAGTTTTTAGGTGTTGGGTTATTGAGAAGGTGTAATTGTTGTGTAAAATCGGGCGTCGCATCAAATAACCATTGTTGCTTAGAAATAGGGTCAACAACCGCTATACATGATACAAACTGACGGGCAGTTTTTCCCTCAAAAACAGCCTTACAACATTCTTTTTGGCAATTTGCCTGCGGAAATCCCCCATCTTGTGCCACACCCAACACCTGTATGTATGGGTTTTGAGCTATCGCCCTACCCAATCCTAAAACTATCAAAAATAGAAAACACTTCATAAATTGTCCAAGAAAAACACCAAATTACAAGGAAAAATAACCATTCCTACAAAGATTCTTTCTTAATTGCAGCATTTACTAAATATTTGCCCCATCATTTTACTAAACCGCTCATATACTATCGAAAAATGACTCCTATCAGCAAAAAAACTTTTATTAAGAAAGTTAAAGATATTACCATTTGTAGCACAATCGCCCTTTCAATTATAGGAAATAGCGTGGCACTCCAAAGTTGCGGAAGCGATAGCTCCGACGAAGAAGAGTATGAATACGAAGAAGTTTATACCAAAGGGGTAAAAACCTATATTTCGGAAACTGAAAAAGGTGTCTTCAAAATTACTAATGAAAAGGAAGTACCGATTGATAGCTCGGTGGCCATCGTCACTTACCTCAATGGCAGAAAAGATAGTCTTTCGCCAAAAGTTGTGCAGGGGCTCATCGACAGCGAAGTAAAAACAAATCCAAACACAATCGGACAAAGCAATAATCTATCAAATGCCCTTTTGTTTGGCGGAATGGGCTATTTACTGGCCAAAACAATGAGCCCAAATTATGCTACGTATCGCCCAGACATTAACGGTGTTGCTCAAAATTCAGGTTCAAAAACTGATACTTCTCGTCGTAATAATCGCCGTCATCATTATGGAGGAGGAGGATTAATGACTTATTACGCCACCCGAAGTGCATTTGATAGGTCGAGCCAAATTCATCAAAACATCGGTAACTCTCGCACCACAATGGCACGCCCCGTGGGTGGTCGTAGCGGATTTTTCCACAGTTCAAGCCATAGTAGCCATAGTTCGTAAGAGAGTCCACGGTCAACCGTCGATAGTCAACAGTATAACTAATTTTTAGACAACACATATTTAATGACCATGGACAGTCGTCTATCGACCATGGACTAAAAATCATGAAATTAAAAAACCTCACAATCTCGCCCGAAGCATCACTCCGCAACATTGGTTGGAATTGGATGCTCGGCGAAGACACTTTGCCCTATATTACCAACGAAATGGTGGTGGTTTCGGAAGACGAAGCCGAAAAATATTTTGATGCGGCCAATGAGCTTTACGAAATGTCTATTGCTGCCGCCCAAAATGTGATTGATAACGAGCGTTATGCCGAACTGGGTATTCCCGAAAATTTAATTGAATTAATAGAATATTCGTGGGAAAACGATGCGAATTGGCACATTTACGGCCGATTCGATTTAAGTGGAGGCATTGACGGTAAACCAATAAAACTAATAGAATTTAATGCCGATACTGCTACTTGTATTCCCGAAACGGCTATTGTGCAGTGGGCTTCGCTGAAAGCAAATTATCTGGATGAAAGCCAACAATTCAATACATTGTATGAAACTTTGGTGGAAAAATTCAGAGAATTACACCGCCAGAATCCGAGTTTTGAGAAAACCTTGCTGATTTCAACGATGAAAGATTTTCCTGAAGATGATACTAATATGCAAGTTCTGGGCGAAGCCGCCAAAGAAGCAGGCTTTGAAGTAGCGTTTGACTACATCGAAAATGTAGAATTTTCGGCAACCGAAGGCATTTTTAAGCAAAACCCTGATAATGGAAGTTTTACAAGATATGATTTTTGGTTTAAGCTCATTCCGTGGGAATACATCGGCTGGGACGAACCAGAATTAGCTCAAATTTTAACCGAAATTTCAAAAAACCAAAAGGCGGTCATTCTGAATCCTGCTTACACGTTGCTTTTTCAATCGAAGGCTATTTTGAAAGTTTTGTGGGAACTCTACCCAAATCATCCTTTACTTTTAGAAACAAGTTCAAAGCCTATTTTGGGTAAAACATATGTAGAAAAAGTGCTTTTCGGCCGTGAAGGGGCAAATGTTCGCATTGTTTCGCCATCAGGTACCACTGAAACCTCAACCGAAGGAGATTATTTTGAGCAAAACACAGTTTTTCAAGAATATACCGAGTTTGTAAAAGATAATGTAGGAAATTCTCAGATGGCGTTCCGCTATCAGGCAGGTGTATTTTTTGTAGGTGAAGCCTGTGGGCTGGGCTACCGTAGAGGCGGAAAAATTTTAGATAATAAAGCTCAATTTTGCGGACATTTGATTGAATAGTCAAACTTTTAGAACATAAAAAATCCTTACAGAATTTGATTCTGTAAGGATTTTACTTTCAATCTATATCTGATTAAAACGATTTTGCAATATTTGTAAACTCTCTTGATTTCAATGATGCTCCACCCACTAAGCCACCATCAACATCTGGACAAGCGAAAAGTTCTTGAGCATTGGCTCCGTTTACGCTTCCACCGTAAAGGATAGAAATTTCGTCGGCTACTTCTTGGCCATATTTTGATGCCAAGTGGTCTCTCAAGACTTTGTGCATTTCTTGTGCTTGGTCGTTTGAAGCAGTTACGCCCGTACCGATTGCCCAAATTGGCTCATAAGCAATCACGGTTTTCTTCAAATCTTCAGCCGAAAGGTGGAAAAGACTATTAGTGATTTGTCCACAAACGAAATCGAAATGAATTCCTTCGTTGCGTTGCTCCAAAGTTTCGCCACAACAGAAGATTGGCGTAAGGCCTTCTGCTAAAATAGCATCTACTTTCTCCGCTAAAAACGCATCAGACTCATTAAAATACTGACGACGCTCGCTGTGACCAATAATCACGTGACCAACGCCAACCGATTTCAACATCGGAACTGAAACTTCACCTGTATATGCACCCGAAGCCTTTGGATAACAGTTTTGAGCTCCTAACGAAACCTTTGGCGTATCAATCATTTTTCCGAAAGTACCTAAATACGGAAACGGTACGCAAATCACCACTTGTACGTTGGGATTTACAACTTCGTCTTTTACCATATTTACTACTTCTGAAAGTAAGATTTGACCTTCTTCAAAAGTCTTGTTCATTTTCCAGTTACCAGCGGCGATTTTTTTTCTCATTGCTCTTAGAATCTTTGGTTAATTTTTAGTCGATTAGGCATCAATAACCATCGACATTATATTTTCAACTAATTGATTGTAAACTATTTAAAAATCTATTTTTCTTAAATAGCCTCGCAAAGATACTCGTTTTTTATTTGTTGAGTAAAACAATTTTCTAAATTGTTCGACGACGGCACAATTCAAAGAATTATATTACAACCAAATTTCCATTGCTACATCAGCACGTTCGTAAGGCGATGTAAAGTTGTCTATCCTACTAAAGCCCAATTTTTTATACAAAGTCAAGGCTGGGGTAAGAGTCGAATTGGTCTCAAGATATACCCTTCTTGCTCCTAATTCACGGGCTTTCTGGATAGCGGCCTCACCAATTAGTCCACCGATGCCTAAACCACGGGCGGCTTCACTTACACCCATTTTACAGAGTTCATAAGAGCCATCTCCCATTGGTTTAAGAGCCGAAGTACCTAAATACTCTTCGCCACGTTTGACCAATAATACAGCTCCACCAGTTACCAAGAAATATTTTTCGGGGTCTTCGAGCGAAGCCAAATCGCCTTTTTCTACTTTAAAGTATTTCTCAATCCACTCATAATTAATTTGTTTAAAAGCCAACTTTTGAGCTTCATTCTGCGGGTCAAGTTCGATGATTTCTATTTTTTGCATGATAACTTATAGTTTAGAAGCCACATCTCGAATCGTATCCAACAAATATTCGATTGATTTTTCAGTTTTTCGATGATTAATAATACACGCCCGAAGCACAAACTCTCCATTTAGTTTTGTGCTGGTAATAAACACCCGTCCATCGGCTTCGAGGGCAGGAATTAATCGTTGATTTAAGACCGTGATAGCCTCATTATCTGTTAAATCTCCTTTATACCTAAAACACGCTACGGCTAAATCGGCCTTTGATTTAAGTTCAAAATCGTTCGATTCCGACACAAGTTTTACCAAGTAATTGGTCAAATCAATATCTTTCTGAATCATTTCTTGAATGCGGTTAAAACCATAGGCTTTTACCGACATCCAGACCTTAAATGCCTTGGCATTGCGAGAAAGCTGGAAATAGTGTTCGTTAAATTCCAGACGAGCATTGATATTTTCTTGCAATTCAGTAGCCAAATAATCGGCTTCTTTATAATAAGTATCACGCATGATATTCCAGCTTTTTACCAACACACAGCCGATTTCGAAAGGTTGATAGAGCCATTTATGAAAATCAAGTGCCACAGAATCGGCACGCTCCAAACCTGCATACTTTTGCTTTAATGAGGGCAAAGACGCCCCTAAACCACCATAAGCACCATCAATATGAAACCACATTTTATATTTTTGGGCAATATCAGCCAAGGTATTGAGGTCATCAATCGCACCAGTATTTACAGTTCCAGCATTTCCTATCACACAAAAAGGCATCAATCCACTGGCAATATCAGTTTCGATTTGCTTTTCAAGTGCCTCGGTATTAATCGTCAAATCAGCATTTGTATCTATGTGTCGAAGTTGATTTGTACCGATACCCAACAACGAAAGACTTTTATCTGTGCAGTTATGAGTTTCTTTTGAGCAATAAACCATAAAGGGTTTTAGGCCAAAAAGTCCGTTACGTTTAATATCAAATTTCTTAAAAAAGATATTTCGAGCAATCGTCAAACCTGCCAAATTCGCTTCTGAGCCTCCACTCACCATCGCACCACCCGCTTCTGGCGTGTAGTCAATCATTTCGGCTGCCCATTTTATTACACGTTTTTCGATTTCGGTCATAGCAGGAGCCAAATGCCATTTCGTATTATTTTGATTGACGGTAGAAAGCAACAACTCGGCCACCGTCGAAATCTGATTTCCGCCCGACATCACGTAGGCGTACATATTTTTGCCCAAATTGCCCGTTGCACTATCAAAAACCTTTGTTTTTACCTCGTCGAGCAGTGAAAAGCTGTTTTGGCCTGTTCGTGGCAAAGGTTCATCAAACCAACTTTCAACTTCTTCTTGCGAGCTTACATTAAAGCCTTTTATATCATCAAGGTGTTCATATTTTGCAAGCACCATCGAAGATACTTGCTCTAAAATTTGGCTAAACTCTTCGTTACTAAAATCTAAAGTTTTATTATTCATAGGTCATTTATTTTATTGTTAATCGGTAAATTTTCAAGCCCTCAATGGCTGGGTGTTTGTAGGTTGAAGGCGTACTTTCAACAGGCATTAACTCAAAACCATTTCGCTCATAAAATCGGTGGGCGGCTTTTGCGGGCGGTGGTGTATCGAGCCATAATTCTTGATAACCTTTTTCTTTGGCATATTGAAGCAATGTTTCAAAAAGGCGTTGGGCTAAATTTTCATCTTTGTTTCCACGCATGGTTTTATCCAAAAACATTTTTCGGAGCGACGCTTGTCCATCAGTAAGAGGCTCCATGCCGATGGTACCCATCAATTGGTTATTTTCATCGAGTGCTATCCAAAATCTACCATTTTTGTAGAAATTGGCAATATTGGGTAAATCGGGCTGGTCTTGAGCGGTTAAACCTAAGCCAAACTCATCGTTTTGAATGCCCAAAACTAATTTTTCAACTTGCTTTTGGTAATCTTCTGAGTATATCTGTATGGTGGTTTTCATACTATTTTTTGGGATTGTATTTGGTAGGATAGCTTGATAAACTATTGAAGCAATACTGACAGGTTACAAACCTGGCCTACTACTTTTAGATTCTTGAAACTCTTTCATGCGTTCGGTGTAAGATTTTGAAGCGAAAAATGCCTCCATTTCTTCTAAAGCATCTAAAACATTAGTCGATTGCGATTCCACAACTTGGCGGTTTACCTCCCTGATATCATCCCAAATTAATTGTAGCTGTGGTAACATACTAAGTCCTTTCTTGCTTAGTTTCAATAATCTTTTGCGAGCATCTTCTTTCGATTTTGTAGAAGTTATCCAACCTTCTTTTTCTAATTCTTTGGCCAATTGAATAACCGCAGGATGCGAAATATTGAGTTTTTGAGCAATATCCATAATACCTGCTTCTTTTTCTTGCGAAAGTAAATAGTACAGCGGAAACCATTTTGGCTCGAACTCAACCCCCTTACTTCGATAAAATTCTGCTCCCGCTCGCATGATATAATCACTCATGCGTTTCATTCGGCTGGCAATAATGAGCGGACCCAGTTTTGAAAAAACATCTTGCATTAGGTAATTAGTTACGTAATTGATTACGCAAATGTAACACAGTTAAAAAGATTTACAAGAAAGACATGACTATTTTTTATTTACGTTCACGAAACAAAGCAAAATTCGGCTTGAATATTAGGCCAAAACAAGGATTTTTTGCATAAAACTAAAGTATTAGGCTCAAAAACATTGATTTACCTATACTTAAATCTAATCTCAACAAAAACGGATATGCGGTTCTACCCAAGCTATTTTCGGATGAAATTTGTGATAAACTGGCCGCAACCTATAATGAGTTAGAGAATTTTTATTGGTCGAGAATCACCCACGAATGTAATCGAAAGGTATAATTTTTCATGATTCAGAGTGAGAGTAAGATTCATTGCCGTCAGCTAACAGACGGCAATGAATAGATGCACAATTTAGAAAATTGTGCTACGAACGCCCCATTTCCCAGCCCAGAATTGCCTTTTTGCGAGTTATTCCCCAGCGATAGCCGCCAATTCCTCCTACTTTTTGTAGTACTCGATGGCACGGAATAATATACCCCAGTCGATTACTCCCAATGGCCGTTCCAACTGCTCGTTGGGCAGTAGGCTTGCCAATGACATTGGCAATGGTTTCGTAACTCACTATCTGGCCAAACGGAATTTTAAGAAGTGCCTCCCAGACTTTTATCTGAAAATTTGTACCTCGTAACAAAAGCGTGAGTGGTTCGTTGGTATTGGTGTTTTCATAGAAAATTTGTTTGATAAATGGCTTCGTGAAGGTATTATCAAAAATGAGTTTAGCTTTTTCAAAATCTTGTTGTAATTCTTTTATTATCAACTCTTTCGTTTCTCCTTCGAGAAATCTAAAATCGGTAATTCCTCGCTCAGTAATAGCAATTAGGCATTCGCCAAAGGGTGTTTCATGGATTCCGTAATGAACTGTTAATCCTTGACCTTTTGCTTTAAATTCGGCAGGAGTCATGGCTTCATAACTCACAAATAAATCATGTAAACGGCTCGAACTCGAAAGCCCCGACTCGAAAGTTGCTTCTAATAAATTATTACTTTCGGCGAGTTTTTCTTTGGCAAATTCTTTGGTCAAAAATCGCATAAAACGCTGTGGACTTGTGCCTGCCCACTTCGAAAATAATCGATTAAAATGGAACTCCGAAAGTGCTACGTGGTCGGCTATTTCTTTCAGAGCTGGTTGATTCTGAAAGTTTTCTTCGATAAATCGAATTGCTTTTTCTATTCTATGATAATCTATATTTTCTTGATTGTCAGTTATTTCCATTTTTTTCTTATTTGAATTATGTACCAAAATTACGATACTGATAAATGGATAACAATCTGATTTTTGCGAAATTCGATGGTCAAAGAACGCTGGCAAGGTTTTGAACCTTGCCAGCGTTAAAACTGATTTTACACCAACTGTTTGTTAGAAAAAAGTTGTTTGATTTTGGTGGAAAGGCTTGGTTTTGTTTCGATTTTAAATTTTATTTTATACTTTTTGATGATACGAGCCGAAACAATTCCGAGAATGACACCTGGGGCTGTCCAAGTGAGAAGGAACATAAAACTTGGTGTATTCTCAGGCAAAAATCTTGGTACGATATTGACACAAAAAGCCGTGACTGCTGCCGTGTATGCTCCCATCATTTTACCAGCGTGAGCAAAAAACCAGTGCATTTTGTCAGCTTTTACATAACCCAAGTAGAACTTTAAATCTCCATAAGCATTTGATACACTCACTGTTCCGAAAATGAAGAACAGGATATTTAAGCTTCCAAATTCTTTGGCTGGATTTAAAGTTAAATATGTTCCATAAGCCAACATACACACACCCGAAAAACCAATCAACCAAGCCCCTATTTTATCTACTAAAGTTGGGCGTAAGCCTTTTTTCATGGCCAACATCCTTTTGCCTGACCAGTTTGGGTAAAAACTCACGATGCCAATTCCTAAGAAAAATTGGTATTTAAGATTGGTCGGATACAAAACAAAAAAGATAGTAGTCGTAACGAATATCATAAACATTGACCAGTAGAAAACTACACCTGCACGATTATGTACTTTTCCGCCTTTATTGGCTAACATCGCCACCAAACCAGCTATCAATGATAAAATGCCACACAAAACATGAATCGCAATTGATGACTTATAAAGAAGTGTTTCCATTGTTGTATATCTTATAGGGGAATAATTAAAAAGAAAATAAACCAATTGTAATATTTTTGTTTTCATTCAAATCGAAGGCACATTGCTCGAAATTTGGTGGTCCCATAAGCATCGTTAAGTTTGAAAAACCAAAGGGTTCGGCTGGCATTTGTCCGCTCATATCGAGTTTGTTATCGCCGTTTAAATCTTGGTATAAAACAATGGCATATTTGCCTTCCAGTATTCCTTCAAACTTCAAGTATACTTCTCCTTCTTTGGTTACTTCGGCGGTGGCTGATTTTACTCCTCTACCTTGTGGAAAGCTATTTTCATCATTCGAAATCGTAGCTAAGATTTTACCAGTTCGCTGTTGAATACCTTTTACCGTAACAGTTACACTGTATTTACTTTGAGCAAAAGTATTAAATGAGATTACTGCCATAAAAGCAATAAGGATAGTTGTTTTGAAGAGCGTTTTCATTTGAGTATGTATTTATGTGAGATGTTTTTTGTGTTATTTGAATGACACAAAGGTAGAACGACTCAAAAAGCCACCCAAATGAAAGGGCTGATTATCAAACAGTTGGGAGGTTTGACAAAGCGAAGGGAGGTTTGACAAATACGTGGGACGAATGACAAAGGTCTATTTTAGTTTTCAAAGTATTATCTTTGTTTTTCACCAATAATATCTCTGTATTCTATGGTTCGAACTATTACGGCTAATGATTTTGATTTTATTTATGGACTTTATATGAACCCTGCCATTAATCCGTATTTACTTTACGAATTAATGGATAGAGAAGAGTTCACGCCTATTTTTAATGATTTACTAAAGCAGAATATTATCTTTATTTATGCTGATGAGGGACAAAATATAGGAATGTTTAAACTCATTCCCTTGCATCACCGAACCAAACACATTAATTATATTGGTGGACTTGCTATTCATCCTGATTTTGCAGGAAAAGGTTTTGGTTCTAAAATGATGGCAGAAATTATTGATTTGGGCAAACAAAGAGGCTTGAAACGACTCGAACTTAGCACTGCAACCTTCAATACCAAGGCCATACAACTTTACGAAAAACACGGTTTTGTTTTTGAGGGAGTCATGAAAAACTATACCTACCTCCAAGCCGAAGAGCGTTTTATTGATGAGCAATTAATGGCTTATTTGTATTAAACTTTTCGATAACGGCTGTTTCACCTCATTCTATTAACATTGAACGATGCTTTGAAAGTTTATTTCAATCGTTCAACGACTTCGGTGTATTTCCGAGCTACGGGTACGAGGAGTTCAGGAGCTGCGAGGTGAAGTTTGTAGCCTTGTGCATTGCCCGTTACTTTCTCTACTTTATCGAGATTGACAATAAATGAGCGATGACAACGCACAATGTTTTCGGAAGCAATTTGGCCTTCGAGGCGAGTGAGGCTACTACGTAGAAGCTCTTTTTGTAGTTTGCCTTGTTTTTCGTAATAGATGGTACAATAGTTATCAGATGATTCAATGAAATAAAGAGCATCTGAGGTTAGTTCTATCGAATCTTTTTCATTCTCGGCAATAAGTTTCAACCGAATAGGTTCTTTGATTGGTGAATTATCTTCATGATTCTGTTGGTTCAAGTCTATCTCGGACGTGTGATGCTGAAGAACGATTGGCTGAGTATACTTCTTTAGTTGGATAATATAATTGAGCATTACTCCGAAAGTAGCTGGAAAAATACCAATAATCATTACGCCTATGAGCATCCAAAAAAAACTTTTTAAGCTAATGTTGAGATTAAAAGCAAACCTACTAAAAAACATATTGACGACCGTAATCATCAAAATAAGAAGCAAGATTGAAAGAATTTCTTTGCCTACATTCCAAGTTGCTTCGCTGTAATACTTAGGAAAACTTTTGAAAATCACCAAACGTAAAACGAGACCACACAAAGCGGTAATGAGTCCGTAACACGTCAAATACCAAAATTTATTGGGGTCATGCCACTCCGAAACCCCCAAAGGCTGAAATAGAATTAAGAATAAGGCAATAAAAGTACCTTCTCCGATACTTTGTATGAGTAAACGTAAATTGGATTTCTCGCCAAAAGGGTAAGGCTGTCGAAGAATTTTAAACATTTTCTCTTTAAAACGGACGCCAATTAGCAATTTGGTTAACAAAACTTGGCACCACTTCTGGGTACATCGCAATCATTATCACCACACCAAAAATAGCCCCCCACCAGTGAGCCGAATGGTTGATGTAGCCATTTCCACGCTGCATTTCATAATAAGTAAATGCCAAATAAAGTATGGCAAAAATAAAAGCAGGCATTGGAATAAAAAACACCGCCAACTTTGCCGTAGGAATGAATAAAATTGCCCCAAAAATTACGGCAGACACTGCTCCTGATGCTCCGAGCGAGTTATAATTACCATCTTTACGATGCTTAAAAAATGTCGATAAATCTGATACTACGATTGCCACCACATAAAAAACTACATACGCTACCGAGCCAAGGCGAGGGTCGTTATCGAATTTCTGGATGAAAACTTGCTCAATAAAATCACCAAAACTGTATAAAGTGAACATATTGAAAAACAAGTGCATAAAATCGGCATGAACAAAACCTGAAGTCACGAAACGATGATATTCACGGTTGCGGTCAATAGCCTTTGGGTTCATCATCCAACTGTAAAGCATAGTTGGGTTGCTGAGAGCGTAGAGACTCACACCTACCGTAACGATAATAATTAATAAATTTGCGGTTAATTGCTCCATTTTTTTATTTTTTCTGTCGACTGTGGACTATCGACCGTGGTCTTTTTAAGATTCTCTTTCTATTAATTGTTTGGCAAGCTCAATCAGTGGCTGTTTTCGTTCGGCCGAAGCATTGAGTTTTTCTAAATCTGCTAAGCCTTTATCAAAAAACGAATTCATTTTTTGTTCGGCTAATTGTCTGATATTCAAAGCATCATAAATGGCTCTTACAGCTTTTACTTTTTCATCTTTATCAAATTCTTTGGCATCAATCCATGCTTGTAGCTCGGTTTCTTGTGCCGTACCTTTTCCGATTTCGAGGGCCTTTAGCAAAAGCCACGTTTTTTTGTTTTCGATAATATCGCCACCCACTTGTTTACCAAACTTTTCGGGGTCGCCGTAAACATCCAAAATATCATCTTTTAGCTGAAAGCCGATACCGATATTTGTACCAAAATCATACAATAGTTGCGTC
>JACCDW010326652.1_pt1 | contig 26617 bp, 15 predicted proteins | sample 7449781 | NCBI WGS metagenome assembly JACCDW01 (sample SAMN15323449, study PRJNA562643) | freshwater metagenome | isolation source: river surface water | place: USA:Blue River Watershed | collected 2017-08-18
ACATCCCTAAATAACTTTTTCGAAACAGTAATCATACCTAATTTCTCGAAAATGAAAGAATTTTTAGAGAAATTAGGAACTGACTTGGAAACTAATAAAGGTTCGACAGTTTCTCTAAATTTACTTTCTAACACCTCTGGAAGAGCAAGTGTAACTTACAATGAGAGTTTAGGAGAAAGAAGATTAGAATCTATGAAGAAATTTATCCTGTCTTTTCCAAAAGTCAAAAAGGCGAGTGACCAAAACAGATTGACTTTTGTTGAAAAAAACTTCGGTGAAAATGGTGATGTGGTCTCTTTCGATGCTAACGCAAATAGAACTGTAAAAAATCAAGGGAGTTGTACAAATACGGGTGATGAAATTTATACCACTCGAGCAATGGCTTGTAGGAGGACAACAATCGAAAAAATAACTGTTACAACAACCACAACCCCCGAGTTTCCTAACCCTGGTCCTGTACCACAACCAAACAACGACCCTCAACCACAACTTCAACCAGTACCACAAATTCCACCTACAACCCAAATCGAACAAAAATACATTCAAAGAGATAACATAACAAAAAGAGTTTTGAGGGCTTTATTATCCGAGTGTGATTATTTTGAAACAATTAAGACCGAGACACCAATGGTTTACGACAACCTCAAAGATAAGTTGAAGTTTTTTCAACCGGCATTTCACTCAACAACACCTGAAGGTCTTAACTCAAGACTTACATTTTTACAACAATGTATGAGACCAGGTGACACTATACCAACAATCAAAGATATAAACGGAGCAACAGAACTACAATACAACAACGCCACGAACACAGCATTCGGTACACCACCTGTGTTGGTCCTTCGTGTTGGAGATTTTTATAACACTAAGATTATTCCGACATCCCTTTCATTAACTTTTGAAGGCTTAGATATAAATCCTGAAGGAATTGGTGTACAGCCAATGATTGCTAATGTATCTATGAATTTCAACTTCGTTGGTGGTAGTGGACTAGCTCAAGCCGTTGATAAACTACAAAACGCATTATCATTCAACTATTACGCGAACACCGAAATGTGGGATGATAGAGCAGATGTAACAGACACGAGTATAAAAGTGTTGGATAAAAACTTCCTCCAATCGATAGGAAATCCACCTCCACCACTATCTAATCAAGTACAGAACAATTATACCTTTTCTAATACAGATACTATTGGTAAAAGACTTACGAGTCAGATTACCTCAACGGATGAGTTTGGTGACATATCTTATAAAGAATTCATGGACGGATTTGTTGGTGAAACTAGGAATTATTTCCAAACAATAATGAACAAAGAAAAACAAGTTTTACAACAATACAATAACGCCATGTTACAACTTTGGTCCCTACAAAGAATTTATCAAAAGGGCACATTTTATGTTGAGCAATCAATGCCAGAGGATGTTTATATCTTTGGTAAACCGGACAATATTCAAAAGTTATTTAATCCTTTTTTTGATGAATATGAAACGGCTATTAATACAAACTCATTCAATAATCAAGACGGTTTCATAACTTTTATATCGAAACCACAGAAAAGTTTCACACCGAAAACAATCAGACAAATAAAAAGAAATTATACAACGTTTATCAAAAACAAAAAATCGGCATTCCTCACACCGTTGTCCAATATAATCCAAGAGGTCACAAATCAACAACAAAATTATTTACAGTTTATTGCGAGGGCTAACACTGTACCTTTGGGTGCTTCTGCACCCGGGACAGGTACTGACGGATATCAAGAGCAGAACATGACGATAAGGGTTTTCGAAACTAGTGGAACAACAAAGGTTGCGGCAAACGCTGGTTCAATAACCAACACTTTGGATGAGATGATTGAGGATATCAAAACCATAAGAAAAAATTTGATTGAGTTCCAAATAAAAACAAACAGTTCGGTTGACTTCGATTATGGTGGGCAAGATTATCAAGGCTTTATGATATATGGTATGACAGTCCCAAACTCAGCACCGTCACCAACGATTGCTGATGTTATCGGTCAAGTGTTTGTACCATTCAATTTGGACCCAAATCCTAATTTTGACAATTCAGACTTTTTGAATAAACAATTCAAACGAATGTATCTATTGTGTTCTCAAGATTTGAAGACAGACAACTATGAATCATTCAAAAATGCCATTATTGGTAACTTGAAAAATGCGCCTGAGATTACAGTTGGTGGTGCTGACTACAGACAGATTGAAGCCGAGTTCGATGCCTATTGGAAGGTTATGGCAAAAAGTTTCTTCGATAAAGAAACGGCTATTGCCACTAAGTTTTTAGAAACAATGGAAACCTCTGATACCCAACTTAAGACTTTTATCAACTATAATCCATTCCCTTCTAAAGAAAGAGTGTTAACATATAAGTTGTTTAAGCCGCCACTGTCATCACAAACGACAATGATAAAATCATTGGGGGCTTCCACTAATTTGGCTTCTAATAAACAAACTTGGAATGACGAGGTATCAACCAATGCTTGGGTTTCTAAAATAAAACTTAACTAATGGCTTACCAATATTATAACAGATACAATGAGTTTTTGATTAATGGTGAACAAACTGTGGTACCATTTGTTCAACTGCCAGCCAAAACAACCGATAAATCCTTTATTTATAGGGTCGGTATAAGTAGATTAGATAAAGTATCACAACAGTTTTATAATTCACCCTATTATAGTTGGTTGATATTACAGGCTAACCCTATATTCATAGGGATGGAAAACAATATCTATGATGGTGCGGTTTTGGTAATTCCGTTCCCGCTCATCCCATCATTACAGGATTATAAAGGCGCGTTGGAAAATTATTTTTATTATTATGGCAGATAATCAACAACCTGACCAAAGTGGGAATATATACGTTGAGTTCGATTATAATAATATCATTCTTGTAGACCCCAACAGAACAATAGACAACAAAGGGAGGATTTACGAAAGATTGGTAGACCATGAGAACTTGATTATGTTTGCCAACTTGGAGGCAGAGGTCATTCCAAGAACCAAACTTGCTTTAGGGTTTACACCAACTGATAACATCAGACAGACCACAACGATTGCCAAAATTAATTTTCTCAGACCCACCAAGAACACATATTTGGGACAAGGGTATTATGACCAATTAACGGGTAAAAATGCTCTTCAACAACAAGCATCGAATCAACCCTTACAGAAAATTGACCTGATTCCAGGTACGAACCAACCGTACTATGAAGACACTGTTGTTGATGAACAAAACGTTATTGATACAGGGCTATTAGGTATCACATCAATAAATGTTAGAGTTTCTTCTTCATTTATACCATCCGTTCAGATTGAGTTAGAGGATATCCAAGGTAAAGGACTTTTTGAACTTGGAAATAAATCACCATATGCTGCTTTTTTTAACTTACCCTACCCACAATTCTATTTAACACTGAAGGGTTATTATGGTCAAGCGATAAAGTATCAGTTGAATCTTGAAAAGTTCAACGCAAGGTTTAACAGTGCGACAGGGAATTATCACGTCACTTTGGAATTTAGAGGGTTCAAATTCAATATTTTAAATGAAATATTGGTCGCTCACTTGCTTGCGGCACCTCACATGTATAGTAGAGTGTTTGACATCAAAACGCAACCTATAATCCCGAACAGTTCGACTTCGAATGCTAACTTAGAAAAACAAAACTCAACAACAATTACAAGAAACCAAAATACATCTAACAGTAATCAGAACACAGTTACAGAAAGTTTGGTCAGTGAGAAAGGTTATCAAAAAATTGTTGAAGTATATAAGGAATATAAAAGTAAGGGACTTATCGTCCCTGATTTTCCTGAACTTACTCTAGTTCAATTAATGAATAAGTTGGATACGTTTGAGCAACTTATTGCTAACTCTTATCCTGCGGCGAACATTGAGCCCTTAACGAACATAAAAAACTACAGATTATCATTGGCCGCTTATTTTGATAAGGTAAGAACAGCAGGCACAAGTTGGTATGGAAGATACTTGAACCCGAAACCGATTGTTCTTAAGGACAATACAAATGTTTATAGGTTTCAAGAAAATATTTTAGGTAACATCAGTTTCGAGTTTGCGGCAATAACCAACCTTCAAAATCTGATTACACAATATAATGCTATATTGAACGACAACCCAACTCTTGGGAAGGGTAAACCAGAACAAATCAAACTTAATAACATAAGTTATGACATGATTGCGGTAAGTCTCACTAAAGATGTTATAGATTTCAATAAGACAGCACAATCTTTCTTTGGGGTTACCTCACCAACTGATGAACAAATCAGAAAAGTAACAGAAGATTTCGAAGCAAAAAACAAACCATTAGTAGATGGGGCAACAAAAAAAGAAATACCGAAAACTTATTTTGTCTTCGAGGGTCAGGGAAGATTTACAGAAACGATTCAAAAACTTGATACTGAAGCGGGTAAAAAACTACAACAATTTGAACAAGCTATCACAGAAGAATTGAGAGCAATAATCCAAGAACAATCAAACGGAATTGGATTTATACCCACGGTGAGGAACATAATAGCTGTCATTATGGCGACCGCTGAGGGATTTATAAGACTTTTAGAAGATGTCCATACGAATGCTTGGGCTGTAAAGGATAATGACGTAAGGAGGTTGGTTGTGAGAAACAATCCATCTTCAGCTAACAATTTGGAGAATAATAGAAACGTCGCCCTCACTGCCACAGCGCAAAACGACAATCAAGGATTGGTTACATCACAAGAACCTGTCTATCCTTGGCCAACCTTCTATCAGGAAAGTACCGATTTCAAAAAAGGAAGATTCCAACTTCAGTATCTGGCTAGCCCATCTGTCGTTAATTTTACAAAGGGACTTAATTCTCAGATTTGGCCGGAAGTAGAATTTGTTGAAGAATATGTTAAGGGACTGGCTCAGAAGTTTAACCCACCTGTCTCACAAAGCCCTATTGACGTTAATGGAGTAACGTTCATCACAAATTATAATCCTCTATATTTTCCATCCCCCGTTCTTAGTTATTCAAATAAGATAGAGATACCTTTCTTTTATGAAATTTATGAAAGACAGATTGTAAGTAGTCATTACTTAGGTTTCATAAGGGCTAATGAAAATCAACTTAATCAGTTGACTAACTTAAATAGAGATACTGAGGCGAGTAACATAATTTTATCCTTAGGAGTTAGCTCTCCATATTTGTCGTACAAGTTGAAGAACACATTATTAACACCACAAACATATCCTGCTTTTCTTGAGCAAATATCTAATCAAGGTACAGGTCAAAGTTGGTTACAATTTGCGTCCGACAGATTTGTCACTTCATATTTGAAGACTTACACAGAGAATCCTTTTTCTATCATCAAGATAACTCAAATCGGACCCGAACCACAAAAGAACTTACCTTTAACACCTCTTCAAGAGTTAGTTGGTAGTACAAATACGAACGCTCCAATAATTGTTGACACATATCCATTTACAGATTTGGGTTGGGTACAATCCAATATGGCTCTTGGTACCGACGCCTCTTTCGATGAAGTTTATAATACTAATAAAGTTTTAACGGTTTATGACCCGAGAGACCAAATATCCAATTTCAACAATATTTTCGATTACAAAACAGCGAGACCTGTCACAAATTTTTCATATTACGATACCACTCTACCTGATATTCTTTCAACAACACAAACTTTGGTTTCATCAAACCTTCGAGCTTATTACGAAAACAGTCCAAATAGGATAACTACTTTTATACCCACAGAGGGATTCACAACGTCAGATTCTCCAACGAGAATTCTTCCTAACCAAACAACAACATCAATTCTTAATACGCCTTATTTTTTGAATGCGATACAAGAAGGTGTTGACAATCAAAGGAACGATAAAAATAACCCGTATTTGAAAGCCGCATATCTATTCCTAATGTCACTTCCTGTTGGAACACTTCGGGAAAGATATAAAACCTACAACCAAACGGAACAGTTGGATTATATAGCATCTTGTTTTAATAAATTTGGTGCTATACATAAGGTCCCGTACGTTTGGGTTTTAAAGTTGGGTGCCGCATGGCATAGATATAAAACTTTTGTGAACTCTGGAACCGATATTTTGAGTTCCGTTTGGAAAGATTGGGACTACGTTGGTAACTATGACCCAAAAACAAATTCAAAACTGAAACAATATCAATTCAAGGTTAACAGAGACGCTAACACTACATCTGTTGTTCTTCAGGATGATACTACAAGTAACATAAGTATTCAAACAGGATTCTATCCGAAGTTGTATAATGACTTATATTATTTTTATACGGGTCAGGATTTATATGTTAACTATACAGATGCAGAGATTCAGTCCTCAATATCTGCTGGGTTATTACTTTATAACAATTATGATGGTTCTAATATATTTGGGGCTCAACAGGGTTCTAACACCCTGAATCTTACAACATGGTCAGCTGTTGTACCAGGTACTGTAAAGAACAACTTTACTGACCCAACTAACTGCTTACCTCCGAACCCAACTGTAGAAAATGTTGATTATTTCATTTTACCTTCATTTGGTTGTAATTTGAACCAAGCGGCGGTCGAATGTGTAAGTAATTTGAATACGGCTCCCGTAACGGTTAAGAATCTAACTGACAACAACGCTATGTACAATGGTAGTGCTAGGTTTTTGTGGTCGGCCTCAAACTATGGGTACTTTGACAACAGTCTTGTTACAAAACCAAATCCAGATTCGTATTTGACCAAGATACAACCTGACGCTGAGAATGTTTCACCCTTGGATTTAAGGTTTACTGATTATTCAAAAATCGAAGAAATATTTTCAGTGTTTGATTCGAAAACATTGGATATTATAGAGAAGGAGTTTTTAAATTATACTAATCCGAGTACCGATATAAATTATGGTATTGTCAATTCTCAGATTGGTCAACAGTTAGTTCAAATAGATGCCACCGCCAGAAATTTTCAATCATTTATGACAAGTGTTATGAAAGTGTCACCGAAGTTATCTGGGGACTCTATGGACACATATTTCAATAACGTGATTGAAAATCAATACAACAATTTTAAATCACAGGTAACATCTATCATGGAATATGATGTTATTTTAAGAAATGGAAACCCATCGAATTTCAATCGTAGAATTTGGGAATCTTATCTGTCATGGCAAGAGGCACAACCCACTTTGGTTCAACCGATTCCATTCCTGCCTTATGTTGATGGTTCATTACCAACAGCAAATGGAACAACTACATTAGCGCAATCGAGAACTGCCAATTTGGCCGCTTGGAGACAGTTAGAAACACAAGTAGGGTTTTCAACAATTCCGGGTTTGACATATACAGACCAAGGGTCATACATAACGGATTTCTTTGTGGACAACAACATAAGTTTTACCGTAGATAACATCACAATACTTTCACAACTTATTAAGATTTATGCTACTCAGAAACTTCAAAACGCAAATCTGAATTCACAAACCTTCAAAACAAATCTTAGAACATACATCAATAGTTTGGAAACACTCCAAAATAGATTTCTCCGTGAGGTTATAGTTTTGACTCAGAAAAATCTTCCAAATCAAAGTGAACTACCTACTCCACAAGCACCCGCACCGTTGGTAGGTGAGCAAGCTAGATTGGAGTTGTATACATTGTTCCAATCGATTAATGATAAATGGATTTCTGGTGCGGATTACAAAACAACCACGTTGTTCGAAGATTTCTTATTCTTGGATAGAGCGTCAAGAAATATCGGGGACACCGTTATACTTGATATATTTGGGGTAAAAAACATGATTAACAAAAACGCTCTCAATGAAGGTATGAGTGTGTTTACTTTAATCAGTGGACTGTTGATTCAAAATAACTTTACGGTTATGCCACTACCGGCATATGTTAATTTCTATAACATTCAAGACGTTGAGGGGCTAACGGTTCCGAACCCTCAGGGGTCCCTAGAGTTCGGTGACCAACTTTGGGGAACTTATAATGTTGTTGATTATAGGAAGGCAACTCCTAAGTTTGTATGTTTCTTTGTTGGTAAACCTTCAGAACACGTTCAGTTACCATCAACAGAGACTGGTTACGGTGACGATTCATTTGATTTAAGAAGAGTTTCTGAAGTACCGTTAATTGAAGATTTATCAGGAAAATCTGCTAGAGACTACGTTCAATCCAACAAGTGTGTTGGTTTCAACGTTGATATGGGTATAAGGAATCAGAATGTATTTTCTCAGATTACCGTTGCTCAAGACCCAGGATTGGCAACATCGGAATCTATACAAGCATTGTTAGATATGATTAATTTATCAAAAACGAGAAATACCGGTACACAAAATGTTAGCCTTTACAACTACTATAAAAAGAGAAGTTACTCAGCGGAGATAACATGTTTAGGAAACGCTCTTATACAACCAATGATGTACTTTAATCTGAGGCACGTACCAATGTTCAACGGGCCTTACATGATTACAGAAGTAAGTCATAATATCACACCAGGTTCATTCCAAACTACTTTCAAAGGAACAAGACAGTCAATCTATGATTTACCTTCAATTGAAAATTATTTACAAAAAGTTAATTCAAATTTGATTTCAAAAATTGAAGCTCTTGTTCTTCAACAAAAAGCCGCGACTAAAAATGCCGACGTAACGGAAATTGCTCGTTCGTTCCAACTAATTAAAAATGCTGATGATAATTCAGCGGCTGCTGAAAATTCTTGTGCCGAAAACCTAAATGCTGCCTACGCTAACTGGCAGTCCACAAGTTCTACAAATCAACTCAGCGGAGTAACGCCAACTGTATTTGCCGCTAAACTCAAGGAGAAATTACCGAACGACTCGTTGTTACAAACAATGATTTACATGATTTCTTATGTTAGGACGTACGCTAAAAGCGGAAATCCTTCAGGTCAATTCAGTGCTTTCGGAAACAACTTGGGAAATATAACCTTGGACTTCAATTACTCAGGACCAACTCAGTTCATGATACAAGGGGTTTATACTTGTGTTAATCTTACAACTGTAAGTCAGAAAAAATCAATGCCAATTGCCCTCTTCCAAAATCTCGACGCATATATTGATTTTATGATTGCTATTTTGACTCCGAATAAAGAAAGAGCTCAAGTTGGAATGTTAAAGTATTACATATGTTATTTCCCACAGTCCAACATATCTGAAGAGTATTTCCAAACTTTCTCAGATTATTATAACAGGGAGTTTGGTCCTGTATTGGAACAGGCGGAAAAAAGTGCTCAGAGTGTTGGAATTAAAACCACACTTTCTATTTTCGAGTCACCAGTGCCGTCTAATCCAAACAGTTTAAATACACAGACTCCCGCATCTCCGGTTTGTCCATTAACCCTAATAACATCATTCAGTCCTACAAGTGGTAAGGAAGGTGATATTATAACCTTAGAGGGAGACGCTTTACAATTTGTAAAAACAATTACTGTTGCTGGCTCATTAGTGGACAAGAGAACACTTCAATTTATTAATACCAAAAAAATAAAATTTTCTGTTCCCCCAAGAGTTGGGGCATTACCTGTCTCAGGTCCTATCCAAATAACTAGCTCATCCACACCGAACCCGATTAGTTCCACAACTAACTTTACATACACAGCATAGTTGATATTTATCTAACTATTGTATATTTATAGGAAATATATTTTATGGATTTAAAAACAGTATTAAACAACTATCTTGGAAAATCAGTTAAATATACTGAGCAAGATTTAGGAGACGGAACAAAACAAGTTTGTGATTTAGAAACTGGTGATTGTTACGTTGTGAGAGAAAGAGATGGTTTGATTGAAAGAGCTGGGCATATGCAGACTTTGAATAGAAAAGTAAGAGTTGAAACCGCAAGAGGGATAAAACAACTTTTAAACGATTAACAAAATGAGTTTAGATTTAAAAATTATAAGTGAAATTGAAAGATACAAAAGTATCAATCAATATATAACCGAGCAAGCCGCTGAGATTCTACCGGCGCCAGGTGAGGAAGCACCAACAGGTGAGGCACCTCCAGCAGAGGCACCAGCAGCAGAAGGGGAACCCAAACCAGCGACTGCTGAACCGATAGATGTGGAGAATGACCCCGACGTTGAAAAGATAGATGATAAAGGTGATTCAGAGGAAAAGGGTGGTGATACCGAAGAATTAGAAATTACTGACTTGGTAGATTCTCAGAAAAATATTGAAACCAAACAAGAAGAGTATTTCCAAAATCTATTCAATCAACTTTCAACATTGGAATCCAAACTAGCTGAAATGGATTCAATAATGTCTAAATTGAATTCGCTTGAAAACAAAATTGAGAAATACAGAGAGAAAACTCCACAAGAAAAGTTAGAACTTAGAACATACGACTCATATCCATTCAACCAAAAACTTTCAGATTTTTTTGAAGATAAAAAAGAAGATATGGAAAAAACAGGCAAACATGATTATGTCCTGACTTCAGATGAAGTAACTGATATAAATGTTAATGATATAAAAAATTCATTTCAACCTGGTAGTCAAACATCTGACAGTTTCGAGTTTAAAAAATAATAAAAGGGACCGAAAGGTCCCTTTTGAATTTGACATATAGGGAAATCCCAATTATATTTAATAAACATTTAAAACTTAAACAATGAGTAATGTATTAGACGCCGTATTGGCACAGTATGAAAAAAATCAAACAGGGGGCGGGGCCCAATCAAGAATGTCGCAAGACGAAAGAATGAAAAAGTATTTCGCTTTAATCCTTGGTGATAAAGAGAAATCAGGACAACGTAAAATTCGTATCCTTCCAACTACAGATGGTTCTTCACCATTCAAAGAAGCTTGGTATCATGAAATTCAAGTTGGTGGTCAATGGCAGAAGTTCTATGACCCAGGAAAAAATGACAATGAACGTTCACCTTTGAACGAAGTTTACGAAGAGCTAATGAGTACAGGTAAAGAATCTGACAAAGAATTGGCTAAACAATATAAGTCACGTAAGTTTTATATTGTTAAAGTTATTGACCGTGACAATGAACAAGACGGTCCGAAGTTTTGGAGATTCAAACACAATTACAAAAACGAAGGTATCCTCGATAAAATTATTCCGATTTGGAGAAACAAAGGTGATATCACTGACGCTGAAAAAGGTCGTGACTTGATTATCGAGTTGGCTAAATCTAAGACTCCCAAAGGAAAAGAATACACAACAGTTTCTGCTATTATGTATGATGACCCAGCACCAATTTCTGAAGATAAAGACCAAGCTAAAGCGTGGTTATCTGATGAGTTGACTTGGACTGATGTTTATAGTAAAAAACCTGTTGAGTATCTTGAAGCAATTGCTGAAGGTAAAACACCAAAATGGGATTCTGAAAAAGGTGGTTATGTTTATGGTGACGATGAAGTTTCAGAAACAGCAATGGGTGGTTCTAAGGGTTCAAAACTTGTTGACCCACAAGCAGACCAAGACGCTGACACAGATTTACCATTCTAATTTATAACAAAGGGCGGTGAAAACCGCCCTTAATTTTATTTTATGAGTTTCAAAGTAAAACAACAACCTCAAAAGATTTACGAATCCGTTACCTTTGAATTTGAATTGGAAAATGAAAAGGGAGATACTCTCCGTTTGAGAAAATGGGAGGATGGAAATGGTGGGGGTTATTATCTTAAAGTGAACGATACTTGGGTGGAATATTATCCTGATGATGACCTACTCGATTTTATTGATTACGATTTAGAATTTTAATTATGGCTATTAAGAAAAACGACTTTAGTAATTTAAAAAAGAAGTTCTCAACTTCTGCGAAATATAAACCCCAAAGATTTTTGGATTTAGGTTCAGATTTCTTGGATGCCGTGGGACTACCTGGTCCTGCTATTGGACATATTAATATGTTCTTGGGGCACTCAGATACAGGTAAAACAACTGCCGCAATAAAGGCTGCTGTTGATGCTCAGAAAAAAGAAATTCTTCCTGTGTTTATAATTACAGAGCAGAAATGGAGTTTCGACCACGCAAAATTGATGGGATTTCAATGCGAAGAAGTCGTAGATAAAGAGACGGGTGAAATGGATTGGGATGGATTTTTCTTATTTAATAACAACTTTAGTTATATCGAGCAAATTACCGACTACATTAATGAGTTGTTAGATGCTCAAGAAAAGGGTGAATTGAATTATAGTCTTTGTTTCATTTGGGATTCTGTTGGTTCTGTTCCATGTAAGATGACCTACGAAGGTAAAGGTGGAAAACAACACAACGCTTCTGTATTATCAGACAAGATTGGAATGGGTATAAATCAGAGAATTTCAGGTTCAAGAAAGGCGGATACCGAATACGAGAACACTCTAATCATTATCAATCAACCTTGGGTTGAACTTCCGGATAATCCATTTGGTCAACCAAAAATCAAAGCGAAGGGTGGTGAATCAGTATGGTTGAACTCTTCACTTGTGTTCTTATTCGGAAATCAAAAGGGAGCAGGAACTACAAAAATTACAGCAACTAAAGACAAACGTTCAGTTAAATTTGCCGTTAGAAGTAAAGTATCCGTTATGAAAAATCATATCAACGGATTAGGATATGACGACGGAAGAATTATTGTTACCCCACATGGGTTCTTAGCGGGAAAGGATAGTGCTGAAGAAAAGGCTTCTATCGAATCCTATAAAAAGGAGTATGCTGATTATTGGAAAGATATTATTGGCGCTGAAGGGGATTTCACTTTAACAGAAGAAAAAGAAGATTGATTGTTCACCCTTAAAATGAATATGTGACAAAGACTTTGTTGGTAGATGGGGACAACCTATTTAAAATTGGATTTCACGGGGTAAAGGACCTCTTTAACGACGGTTCTCACATCGGGGGAGTATATCACTTCATAAATACACTTAGACGATTCTTGGAGGAGCATAACCACGATAAAGTGGTTGTGTTTTGGGATGGAGATTCTAACTCCTCAATTCGTAAATCAATTTATCCTCAATACAAAGGTAATCGTCGACAGGACATGAATGAGTACAAATACGAATCTTATCTAACCCAAAAGGCAAGAGTGAAAATGTATTTGGAAGAAGTTTATGTTCGACAGGTCGAAATGTTGAACAACGAGGCTGATGATTTGATTGCTCACTATTGTCAAATAGCGAATGATGAGCAAATTATAATTTTTTCTGCTGACAAAGATTTAACACAACTTATTTCAGAAAATGTGACAATCTATTCACCTGTCATAAAGAAGTATTTGAAGTTTGGTGATAAGGTTACTATTAACAAAGTAGATATACCACACTACAACGTAACTCTTACAAAAGTTTTTACTGGTGATAAATCTGACAACATCGATGGAATTGAGGGTTTGGGTGAAAAAACTTTAGTCAAATTATTCCCATTTTTGCTTGATAAACCAAGCACAATTCAAGAAATACTCGATAACGCACGAAATATACCGCAAAAAAAGGTTCCGAAATCAGTCCAAAATATTTTGACTGGACGGACCAAAAATGGTATACTTGGAGAAGAGTTTTATAGAGTTAACCAACAAATTGTTGACCTCAACAATCCATTAATCACGGATGACGGTAAATCACTTGTCGAACAAATTCATGTTGACACGATTGACCCTACCGACAGAGGATATAAAAATTTGATGAGACTTATGATGGAAGATGGACTTTTTAAGTATCTTCCTAAAAATGATGAGGCTTGGGTTAATTTCCTAAGACCTTTTATGAAACTTATAAGAAAAGAAAAACGAAACATAAACAAAACACAAACAAAATGAAAGAACAAGACAGCATCAAAATGGAGTTTCTTTTAACTCTTAATGACAACATTGTGGTCCAAAGGTATTACAATGTTAGGGGTTACAATCCCGAAGCAAAAAACTCACTCGAGTTTTACGAATTCATCAAGTCAGTGAAAGAATCTTTACAGTACTATCTAAAGATGAAAACTGTTGTTTACATGATGGACAACAAGGAATCAATTATCCATGACCCAAAAATTATGGAAACTTCTCAAACAGAAGGTCCCGAAGTTTTCAATATCTATGTGAAACTTGGAGAACAGACACTTTGTCATAGAATTTTCGATGGAAAAAAATATCCACCTAAGGTTCGTTATACAGTGGATGTAAGACCATTTTTAAAGGACATCCTCAAAGAATTGACTGACATTTTTTCAAATCAAGATTTGACTTACAAATATTTGGAATTCGACCTCTCTGCCTGAATATTTAATTAATGAAGGGGTATAGATATAGTTTATGAACAAAAATTTTGACTATTTAGGGAACACGTTTCAAATACAATTACTTAATCAATTAATGGAAGATAAAGATTTTACATCTTCCATTATTGATGTAATAGAACCATCATATTTTGACAACAAGTATTTCAAGATTATTTTACAGTTAATCAAAGAATACCACAAAAAATATGAGTCGGCACCAAACTTTGAAACCTTAGAACAACTCATCAAGTCTGAAATTACCCAAGAGTTAGTTGCTAAAATTGTTTTGGATACACTAAAACAAGTCAAAGACGCACCCTTTGAAGGTACCCAATTTGTCCAAGAAAAGGCTTTGAAATTTTGTAAACAACAAGAGCTACAAAAAGCCATGGACAAAGCCCAAAAGATTATTACCGAGGGAGACTTCGAATCCTATGACAAAGTTGAAGGTTTAGTTAGAGAAGCCCTACAAGTTGGGGAGGTTGAAAAAAATGTTTCTGACATCTTCACGGGACTTGACACTGTATTGGAAGAGGACTACAGACATCCAATCCCTATGGGAATTCAAGGTATTGATAAACTGCTCAAAGGTGGGTTGGCGAAAGGGGAGATTGGAGTTATATTAGCACCAACTGGTGTGGGTAAAACTACAATTCTCACTAAGATAGCCAACACAGCATTCAATATGGGATACAATGTCTTACAAATATTTTTTGAAGACAATCCTAAAATTGTTCAAAGAAAACATTTCACAATTTGGACAGGTATAGCTCCTGACGAGTTGGCCCTTCACAAAGAAGATGTTTTATCAAAAATCACCGAAATTCAGGAGACTATGAAAAATAAGTTAATCCTGAAAAAGTTGGCTTCGGATACTGTCACAATGGGTTCAATCAAGAATCAAGTTCGTAAAATGATTGCTGATGGTACAAAGATTGACTTAATTCTTTTGGATTATATTGATTGTGTTCTACCCGAACAAAGTGCCAAAGACGAGTGGAAAGCTGAAGGTTCAGTCATGAGAGCATTTGAGGCCATGTGTCACGAACTTAATTTGGTTGGATGGACAGCAACACAAGGAAACAGAAGTTCAATCTCATCCGAAGTTGTAACCACAGACCAAATGGGGGGTTCAATTAAAAAGGCACAAGTCGGACACGTTATTATAACAGTAGCCAAAACACTCCAACAGAAAGAAATGAATCTGGCAACAATCGCGATTACTAAATCGAGATTGGGTAAAGACGGTGTTGTCTTTGAAAATTGTAAGTTCAATAATGAACTATTAGAAATCGATACAGAGTCTTCAATAACATTCTTAGGTTTTGAAGAACAACAAGAAGAAAAGAAGAGAGACAGAGTCAGAGAGCTTTTAGAAAAAAGAAGACAACGGGAAGAAAAAACTAGCTAATTAAATATCTACTTTTTTCAAAAAAAACTTAATTTTTTTATAAAAAATCAAGGTCGCTTATAACACAACATTATATTTATCATAAAAATCACCGATTTTTTGATAAAAAATACAAACTAACAAAAACTTAAAAAATGGACATTTCGAACAGGATTTTATCGGACATCACAGTGTACATGAAGTATGCTAAGTACATTCCGGAATTGAAGAGAAGAGAGACGTGGCAAGAACTTGTCACAAGAAACATGGATATGCATATCAAAAAGTATCCACAACTTGAAAAAGAGATTAGAGAGAACTACATGTATGTATTCAAAAAACAAGTTCTCCCATCAATGAGGTCAATGCAGTTCGCTGGTAAACCAATTGATATTTCACCTAATAGAATTTACAACTGTGCTTACGCCCCTGTTGATGACTGGAGAGTATTCTCAGAAATCATGTTCTTGTTACTTGGGGGAACAGGTGTTGGATACTCAGTTCAAAAACATCACGTTGAATTATTACCTGAGATTAGAAAACCATCAAAAGAGAGAAGTAGAAGATGGTTGGTGGCAGACTCCATCGAAGGTTGGGCTGACGCGGTAAAAGTATTAGTGAAATCTTATTTCTTCGGAGGTTCACATATTCAATTCGATTTTAGTGACATCAGACCGAAAGGTGCTAGATTGGTTACATCAGGCGGAAAAGCTCCTGGTCCTCAACCTCTCAAGGAGTGTTTAATTAAATTAGAGGGTATCCTTGATTCTAAGGAAGATGGAGAAAAACTCAAAGCAATTGAAGTTCATGATATGGTTTGTCATATTGCTGACGCGGTATTGGCTGGTGGTATCAGAAGAGCGGCACTAATCTCTTTATTCTCAGCAACTGACGATGAAATGATTGGTTGTAAGAGTGGCTCTTGGTGGGAAACGAATCCTCAGAGAGGAAGAGCTAACAACTCAGCAGTATTGGTGAGACACAAGATTACCAAAGATTATTTTATGGAACTTTGGAAAAGAATTGAGAATAGTGGGGCCGGTGAACCTGGTATCTATTTGACAAATGATAAAGATTGGGGAACTAATCCATGTTGTGAAATTGCTCTTAGACCTTTCCAATTCTGTAATTTAACTGAGGTTAACGTGTCGAACGTAGTATCTCAAGAAGATTACGAAGGAAGAGTTAAAGCTGCGACCTTTATTGGGACACTACAGGCTGGATACACTGATTTTCATTATCTTAGACCTATTTGGCAAAGAACAACTGAAAAAGATGCTTTGATTGGAATTTCAATGACAGGTATCGGTTCAGGGGCTGTTCTTAAATTAGATATGAAAGCAGCGGCTAAGGTTGTTAAAGAAGAAAATAAGAGAGTTGCGGAAATCCTTGGTATTAATCAGGCGGCAAGAACAACAACTGTTAAACCAGCAGGAACAACTTCGTTGACACTTGGAACCTCATCAGGAATTCATGCTTGGCATAACGAATATTATATTAGAAGAGTACGTGTTGGTAAAAATGAGGCAATCTATACTCATTTACAAAAAAATCATCCTGAATTAATTGAAGACGAATATTTCAGGCCACATGATACTGCGGTTATTGGAATCCCCCAAAGAGCACCCGAAGGTTCAATTCTTAGAAATGAATCTCCAATCCAACTCTTAGAAAGAGTGAAGAAAGTTCATACGGAATGGATTAAACCCGCTCACAGAAGCGGTTCAAACTCACACAATGTAAGTGCTACGGTTTCAATTAGAGAACATGAGTGGCCTGCTGTTGGTGAATGGATGTGGGAAAATAGAGAACACTATAATGGATTGTCAGTGTTACCATATGATGGTGGTACATATATCCAAGCACCATTCGAAGATTGTACTAAAGAAAAGTACGAAGAGCTTATGAAAACTTTACATGAGATTGATTTGTCAAAAATTGTTGAAGAAAACGATGATACAAATTTAAGTGGGGAAGTTGCTTGTGCTGGTGGTGCTTGTGAAATAGTAATGGCTTAATTAATGGAAAAACAAAATCCAAAAGGGGTCAAGCAAATAAAGCTTGACCCTTCTTTTTACTATCACAATGAAAACGGTTTAGTTGTTTTGACTGAGGCCTATCATTTGAATCGTGGATATTGTTGTGGTTTCAAATGTAAACATTGTCCTTATGACCCTAGACATATTCCCGGTAATACTTTAACAAAAAAAACTAACTAATATATTTATCTCATATGGCTAATGGAATTACATATGGGGTAAATTTCCCTTTTGCCGACTCACTTCAAGGAGACTATCTTCAAGTGACAGACTATAGGGCACAACAAATACGAGCAGACCTTACACACTTATTATTGACAAGGAAGGGCGCTAGATATTACTTACCAGAATTTGGTACAAGACTTTATGAGTTTTTGTTTGAACCGTTCGATGGTTTGACCTTTTCGGCAATAGAGGCTGATATAAGAGATTCGATACAGAGGTTCTTACCAAATTTATTGGTAAATAAAATTACCATTGAACCTGCTGACTCTGCTGATGAAGTAGATACTCTAACTTATCGGTCGGAACCTGGAGATACAAGAGTTTATGATATCCTTAGAGTGCCTGGTAAGGGAACCTCTGAGTATACCGCAAAAATAAGAATTGATTATTCTACAAACGGACAAACGTTTGCTGAAAGTGATTTTGTTATTGTTAATATTTAACATAGATGGCAAACAGAAAAATATCGTACGCAACCAGAGATTTTCAGGCAATTAGAACTGAACTTCAAAATTATGTTAGAACATACTATCCTGAACTTATTCAGGATTTCAACGACGCTTCGGTTTTTTCAGTGTTCTTGGATTTGAATGCTGCCGTTGCGGACAACCTCAACTACAATATAGATAGAAGTGTTCAAGAAACGGTTTTACAGTATGCCCAACAGAAAAATTCTGTTTATAATATAGCCAGAACTTACGGTTTAAAAATACCTGGACAAAGACCTTCAGTTGCTATTGTTGATTTTTCTATCACAGTTCCTGTTTTCGGAGATAAAGAAGATGAAAGATATCTCGGGATACTCCAAAGAGGTTCTCAAGTTGTTGGGGCAGGGATAGTTTTCGAAAATGTCGAAGACATTGATTTCTCCTCACCCTACAATTCTCAAGGAGTTCTAAATAGATTGAAAATTCCAAACTTTAATGGTAATGGTGTTTTACTGAATTACACAATCACAAAAAGAGAAATAGTTGTTAACGGAATTACAAAGGTGTTTAAAAGAGTTATTTCTCCAAACGATGTAAAGCCATTCTTCGAACTATACCTACCTGAAAAAAACGTATTAGGTATCACAAGTGTCCTCTTGAAGAATGGCACACAATATACGAACGTACCGACTGTGTCGGAGTTTTTAGGTCTTGAAAATAAATGGTACGAAGTAGACGCCTTAGCAGAAGATAGAGTTTGGGTTGAAGACCCAACAAAAGTTTCTGACCAACCAGGAATCAAGGTGGGTAGATATATACAAACTCAAAATCGTTTTATTTCTGAATATACTTCAGAGGGTTTCAAAAAACTAACTTTCGGTGGTGGAACAAACACTGCTCAAGACGCCTTAAATCAATTCACCACTTTAGGAACAACGTTGGATTTACAAAAATACTCAAATAACTTTTCGTTAGGTTCTACGTTATCACCTAATTCAACATTGTTTATACAATATAGAGTTGGAGGTGGATTGGGGACAAACTTAGGTACAAACGTAATTAATCAAGTGGGTACTGTCTCGTTCTTTGTTAACGGACCCTCCGAACAAACAAACCAATCAGTTGTCAACTCATTGAGATGTACAAACGTAACAGCGGCTGTCGGTGGAGCGGGAGCACCTAATATAGAAGAAGTTAGGAATTATGTTACATATAATTTTGCGGCTCAAAAGAGAGCTGTTACCGTTCAAGACTATGAGTCAATTATAAGAAACATGCCTTCTCAGTTTGGAGCACCTGCTAAAGTTTCCATAACTGAAAATAACAATAAGATTTTAATACAAATTTTATCATACGACTCTTCAGGAAAACTGACCTCAATTGTATCTAATACAATGAGACAAAATATTGCCAGCTATCTTTCGAACTATCGAATGATGAACGATTATATTTCTATTTTCAGTGCTGAAGTTATCGACTTGAGTGTTGATATTTCCATAGTACTCGACTCGGCACAAAACTCAGGACAGGTCATTACAAATGTAATTGATAAAATATCTACATATTTCAATCCACAACTCAGACAATTGGGTCAAAATGTTTACCTTTCTGAAATAAAAAGTATTGTACAAAACACTAACGGTGTTCTGACTGTGGCCAGTTTAGATATTTTTAATGAAGTGGGGGGTCAATACTCGTCAGCGGAAACATCGATGGAATACGCTGACCCGGCAACAAAGTTAATTCAACCTGTAGATGACACAATATTCGCTCAACCGAGTCAAGTTTATCAAATAAGATATCCTAATAAAGATATTAGAGTTTCAGTTAAGAATTTCCAAACAGTTACCTTGTCTTAATTTATTATTCAATTATTACGACTATAATTGAGTTGTGTGTATTCTTTAAAAATTACACATAAACTATTTATTACAAAAGTCTTTAATGGGACAATCCTATAGAATTAGAACAGAGTTAGGTACCAACAAAACGCTGAACATACAGTTAGACCAAGATTTCGAATTTTTAGAAATCCTGTCCTTGAAAATATTACAATCTGAAATCTATAATAGGAATTGTGCTGATTATGGTGTGGTTGTAGGTAGAGTCACAGCTAACGGTGGTTTTGGAATTCCAAATGCGAGAGTTTCGATATTCATACCGATAGAATCGATTGATGAATCCAACCCTATAATAACAAGTATCTACCCATATAAATCAGTGGATGATAAAAATGAAGATGGGTACAGATATAATCTTCTTCCATACGAAAAATCCTATTCAACACATGCCGCAACAGGGACATTACCAACACGGGCAGACGCTCTTACAGGAAGTACAGTTGTAGAAATATATGACAAATATTATAAATTCACTACTAAAACCAATGATAGTGGTGATTACATGATTATGGGTGCTCCATTGGGAGACCAACTACTTTTCATGGATGTTGATTTGTCTGATATAGGGGAGTTTTCACTCACTCCTCAAGATTTGATTAGAATGGGTTTGGCAACAGAATCCCAAGTAAACGGAAACACATTCAGGACATCGAACGACCTGAATTCACTACCTCAAATCATATCCTTCAACAGGAATATAGAAATTGCTCCTCTTTGGGGCGATGAGTCACTTTGTCAAATTGCTATCAATCGAATGGATTTTGATTTGAGAGATGACGCTAACGTTGATATTCAACCGACGGCTGTTTTTATGGGCTCAATCTATTCAACAGGGGACAATTTTAGAATAAGGAAAAATGCGAGACCCAGAGATGATTTCGGTAACTTATGTGGTTTACAAGCGGGTCCTGGACAAATCGTTGCCATAAGACAAACAATTTTTCAAGACGAGGATGGTAATCCGATAATAGAAAGATATGGTTTGGAACAAAATGGTAACTTAATAGATGGTGATGGGACATGGGTTGTGGAGTTACCAATGAATTTGGATTATTTAGTTACTAACGAGTTCGGAGAAACTGTTCTATCAAATGACCCTGCTATTGGTATTCCAACAAGGGCCAAATATAGATTCAAGATAAAGTGGCAGCAATCACAGAACCTTACTGAACAAGTGAGGAGACCATACTATCTTGTACCGAACGTGAAAGAGTATGGATGGCCTGACATCAACACAGACCCGAATTCATTTTTTACTCCACCAGATAGCTTAAAGAGTTCATATTATTTCGGTTTGGATTGGTCAGGATACACGCAAGGATTTACAGGACAAGCTAAATTGAATAGACTTCAGGAGGTAATTGATTGCGAAGACACGTTTTATCAATTCTCATTTAACAGAGTTTACACAGTTGCCGGTTTGATAGACGAATTTAAAAATGGCGCTAGGGGTAGATTTGTTGGAATCAAAGAAATTAACAATGATAGTTGTGAACAAACTATTAACAAGTTTCCTGTGAATGAAGGGTTTAGAAATTTCGATTTGACTTTTTTCGTTTATTCAATTCTTCTACAAGTTTTACAACTATTGGGTCCCATTTTGATATGGTCATACCACTTAGCAGCAAGAATTTATGAATTTTTGTATGAATTGAAGCAACCCTTCTCAACATTTCTATGGGTTGTCTCGGGACTTCACGCCTTAGTTGCTGCTATGTTATTTTTGGGCGTTTTGAGTGGAGTTGCCGGAGCGGGTGTTTACGAACTACTGATTTCGGCTAAATGGGCTGCTTTTGCTTTAGTGTGGGACGCTATAACCAGATGGTTAGGTAGACAGCCATTCGGGCCAATAAAACTCCCCGCATTAACATATCCATCTTGTGTTGCGTGTGATTGTAGTGGTGATTCATTATACGAAGGACTCGTTTCCAATTACAACTCATTCTTTACCCCATTTTCGAGATTTGTAAATTACATTGATAGTGTAACGGTTTTACCTCCAGCATCACAACAAAATCCTGACAATCAACAAACATTTGCTTTGAGTATTGCGAACGCAATAGGAACAAATAATCTTTCACAAAATAATATAAACATATATAAAACCACTAAGTCTCCTGTATCAAGATTTCCCAATACACAGGCGGCTTTAGCTTCAGACATTTATTCTTTTTCATCAAATCTTCCGATGGCTGAGAGAATAAACGTTTTCAATACAAGAGCAAAATATTTTGATGATAATGGTGGTATCAATAGAATAAGTGTCTCGTTTGATTATCCAGGAAACACTCAGGTACAACATTTCGATAACACACTCACAGTTTTATTAACAACCAAACTTGAGACTGGAAGTATGTTGACTTTTGTTACACCAAACTCATCGAGAGACAGAAACTATTTTACTGTAGCATATAGTGGTCAGACAGGATTCCCAAATGGAATAAGTGGAACCTCACTCAATCCAGGTGCTTCTCAATATACTGTTGAATATTGTAACCCTAATGACCAATTGAGTAACCTTAGTGTTGTATACAACTTGACGACAGGTTCTACAAATACAAATTATTCTTATCCAAGTGATATTGAGTATTATCAAGTGGTAACCGCTCTTACTGTTAGCGAAGCGGCAGTACTTTGGAACAATACCACAGGACCTTATTTCCCAACTCTATTGAATTCTAATACGGTAGTAACTTATGTCAAATTTGGTCCCTTCGGATGGGCACCTCAAGACACACAGCCTTATAACATCAGAAGCATATATCCTAACTTTGATACGCAATATATAACAATTCTACAAAGGGGAGTTGACCCATACTCACCACAATATGTTAATCGTTTTGGTATCGGTAAAATTTTTGGTTTCCCAAGTGAGAATGCTCTTACGGTGACTGCATCAACTCGAATTAACATACCCATTCAGAAGTTGAATGACAGTTCTATGTCAATTCAAAGATTTAATTCTCAAACAAACATATTTTATCCATCACATTTCTTTAGGGGGGGTAGTCAATGGTCTGCTTATACTACGTCGGCGGTCGGTTATTATGGGGCGCTCGACAGGGATAATTATCCACAGAACGCATATCCATTCCTTAGTTTACCCGTAGGTGTTGTTTCACAAACCGCAAATAAATTTGTTTTAAATAGTCCTCCTACCCCCGAAAGACAATTCGCCACTTATCAATCTAATGAAGATTTATCGGGAGCCGCTTTTTATTGGTTACAGGTGAACACAGGACCTCAATACCCTGGAGGATTTAAACCAGAAAACTGTATAACGTACTATTGGTCTAAAGTTTTACTTCCGAGTTTTACGGGTTCTACTCCTTTCCAAATAACCTCAAACGTTAGAAATGTAATGAGAACCGACCGTCTACCCTCATCAGACACGTTGGATGGTTCAGATTGGAATTACAATCCGGCATTATTACAGCAAAACCTGAGTTTCGGGATTTATTCCGTTTCTGTTGGACAATTTCAATTAACCACAGCAAATATGGCAGGAGGTGCTGAGTTGGTAAGTCCGGATATTGCTGGTCAATTAGCTTCTGTCAACGTTTTAGATTCTTTCGAGTGTGAGAATTTGGTTTCATTGACCTGTTATAGTGGAGATGGAGTCAATTTTGGTGTAATACCTTCCTGCCCTAGTGGGGATACTGTTGAAAATGGTTGTTATGTATTGGCTAGAAATATTTGGAAGGATTTGAAGAAGGATATATTAACTTTCCAAGAATGGGGTTTCAGATTCAGATTTTTCTTTGGTTTATGTAGAGGAGTTTTAGCACAATCATTTACAAACAATTGGATTAACGGTTCGTTGTTTATGTTCCCAATTCAAGTTGATAGGATTTACGATAAAAATAACAAACCAGGTCGGCCTAACTTTGCCAAACAACTGGCCTACTTCGATGCGGATACTAACAACTATTATTATAGAAGTTCTCCTTATTATACCGGCTCCACAAATAATCAACCATTTATAGGTAGACCCACAATAACAGACGACTCTCCAACTAATCAGAGGAATTTATTATTCCCTACCACAATTGCTAATTTGGGTATGAAGGATGAAGTTTATAGAGAGATTTCATTTGACCCTGGAACTAATGCCTATCTTATGAGTACTTTAGCACCTACAAGTTATTCTGACACATCTGACTTGATTAACATGTTTGCTATATCGAGAATTACAAATAGAAAATTTTTACAAAATCTTATTCAGATTGGTAAGAATGATGCGTTGTCTTTACTGTTCACTAGATTTTCTAATGTATCACAAAGAAGGAAACAAAGATTAGATGCTGATGTAACACAACTTTTGTCAATAAATTGTGAACTCGGTCTTATCCCTTTTTCTCCTGAGTTTTATAGTGTATTTGGTCAGACCTCAGACCCTGTGGTTATTGTGGGTGATTTGAATCAACCAACAATGGGAGTTTTCTTTTCTTCAACAACAGTGGATTTACAGAACAAGGACTTTTTGAGTCCAGGTCGACTCAACTTCAGACCTAATCCTAATCAAAACGCAATAACCTACGACTTCGGAATAAAATCTCAAGTCGTTCCTTTCTATCAGTGGAAACTTACTCAACCGGCAAATCTAACTTTCCAAACAATTTTCGGTAGTGAGAAAAATGATTGGTACACAAATTATAATGTAACCAATCCATCCCTAACAGGAATTAAGTTTTTCCCATATCAATCATTAGATAGGAGAAGAATCACAACACCGAGTTATTTCGTGAACTTTACAACTTTCCCTGACACAGCACAGAGAGGATATATATTCAGCTCCGATGCCGCTGGTAACTATAGAAGACAAATCTTCCCTAATATGAGAAGTGAATTTATTGTAGGTGCTCCTAACCAATTCTATTTTGGAATTATGAAAGGACAAACAGCTTTGGATAAATTTAAAACAAAGTATCTCCCGAATGAATAGGTATACATCCATACCAAGTGCCATACAATACAAAGCTTCCCCAAGTGTTGACCAATCCGTTCAGCTCGGACTGGAACAGCAACAACGGGAGATAATTGAATATGATAGAACCTCAACTGTTGAACTTAGCCAAGTTTATGATAATGAGAGGCAAGCTTCAACAATATTTCGACCAACTTTCAAGGTCACTTATTTGTATGATAATACTTATTCTGGTACCACTGATTACATACCATTCAGGGATAACTTATGGCATGTTGCTGAAGAGCAGTCAGTTGTGAGTGGTATTTGGGGTGGTTTTCCACAGTTCTATGAATTCGATTTTTACAGACCTAACATCCCTGACAATCATTTGGATTACAGAGCAAAAAGCGCTTACACCTATAATTGGACATTCTATCTTAGTTATCCCGTAGAAAATAATGAGAATCAAGTTTTCAATACCACTTTATGTTCTATAGGTTCGTGGGTTGCTAAGGATGGTATTCCTTTCACCATTAAGAATATTACACAAAATGGTCAGGAGTTAATTTCATTCGAATGTATTTCGGAACATGGGCTGGCGGTTGGAGAATTTGTGAAATTGCCTTTTAGCTACAAACAGGAAGATTTATTTCAGGTACATTCTTTGGGTGACGATACGTTTTTATCTTCACCATTCATTTTCAACATATTAAACGTGGGATATACAGGAACAACATTCCAAGATGGTGTTGTCGGAACTTTTAGAAGAGTAATTAATGCTGCTAATGAGTTAGAGACTACATCGAAATATTATGTGAGACGACACAAAATCTTAACTAATGTTGAAGACCTAATTGTGACAAAGGCTGGTTTTGAGAAAAATGTTTTCCAAGAACAAAGAAAATTAGAGCTTAGTTCGTTAACGCCAAATAACATTAATCGAATTGTTCAAAAGACAAGTAGTAATGCCTATAATTTCACAGTTGCCAAAGATTTGGACATAATTGACCTAATAGATAATCAAAAAAGACCGATTACAGAACTTTTTTTAACAATTGTTTTCAAAGGATACTCGGGTTATTTCAACGAGCCATCCAATGGGATAGGTATAAAACAAGGGTGGCAGTTCAATCTATCATCAGAAACCACATCTTGGTGGGCAACTACAAATTTTAATTCCAATACAAACATACCTTTACAATCTTACACGAAGACGAGTGGAACAACAAAGACATTTTATTATAACTCAGATTTATCTAAAGGTGATATAATGGACGGTGACTTTTGTGAGTGGAATGATTATCAACAAATTGAGAGAGTCGTTTCTCCATATTACCATAAAATAAAATATAACCAAAACGTCTTTACCACAACAATTCTACCAAATCCAAACGCTCCAGGGTTTTACTATAAACCTTACCAACAAATGAATTTAAGATTCTTTTCAGATTATGTTGATGAAGGACCGGCAGAATCAGTAGTGGACATTCCT